>OLFX01000642.1_pt1 | contig 52077 bp, 38 predicted proteins | sample 1605091 | NCBI WGS metagenome assembly OLFX01 (sample SAMEA3888906, study PRJEB22519) | human gut metagenome | biome: human gut; feature: human-associated habitat; material: faeces | place: Denmark | collected 2012 | reverse complement strand
CCACCGACGGAACCTGAACAGGAACAGCTTCCTACTTTTTATGCAGGTCCGGGTAATCATGCCTTCCTGAATTAAATCCAAAAAAAATGTATTGACATTATGCAGCGCAGTGCTATAATTAAAACAAACATATGAATAACTGTTCATATATTCAAATAAAAACAGGAAAGGAAGTATTTATCATGAAAAAAACTTATAAAATCGACGTAGACTGCGCAAACTGTGCAAATAAGATGGAGCAGGCAGCGAAGAACACTGACGGAGTAAAGGATGCAACTGTGAATTTTATGATGTTAAAGATGATCGTAGAATTTGAAGAAGGCGCAGATCCTAAGAAGGTAATGAAAGAGGTACAGAAGAACTGTAAAGTAGTAGAAGATGATTGTGAGATATTTCTGTAAAGGTTGGGAAAAAATATGACAAAAAAGCAGAAGAAATCGCTTACCAGAATTATTATTGCAGCACTACTTATGATTATATTGAAGTTCTTACCTGCGGAAGGATGGCTGCGGTTCGTACTTTATATGATCCCGTATCTTGTTGTGGGATATGACATTTTAAGGAAAGCATTCAAAGGAATCCTGAATAAGCAGGTATTCGATGAAAATTTTCTGATGGCAGTTGCTACCATAGGAGCCATTGCACTTGGAAATTATACAGAAGGTGTGGCGGTTATGCTCTTCTATCAGATCGGAGAACTATTCCAGAGCTATGCGGTTGGAAAGAGCCGCAGGAATATCAGTGAACTGATGGATATCCGCCCGGATTATGCGAATATTGAAAAAGACGGAGAGCTGGAACAGGTGGATCCGGATGAAGTGGAAGTTGGAACTGTCATTGTCGTTCAGCCGGGAGAAAAAGTTCCGATCGATGGTGTGATCGAAGAAGGAAGCAGTACATTGAATACCAGTGCACTGACCGGAGAAAGTGTTCCGAGAGAAGCAGCAGCCGGTGAGGAAGTCATAAGTGGATGTATTAATCTGACAGGTCTTCTGAAGATTCGTACAACAAAAGAATTTGGAGAATCTACGGTATCAAAAATTCTGGATCTGGTGGAGAATTCAAGCTCTAAGAAGTCAAGATCAGAGAATTTTATTTCAAAATTTGCCAGATATTATACACCGGCAGTCTGCTACAGTGCGCTTGCACTTGCCATCCTGCCGCCACTGGTAAGGATGCTGGCAATGGGACTCGCACCGGAATGGGGTGACTGGGTCTACAGAGCGCTGACCTTCCTGGTTATCAGCTGTCCATGTGCACTGGTGATCAGTATTCCACTCAGCTTTTTTGCAGGAATTGGCGGGGCGAGTCATGAAGGTGTGCTGGTCAAAGGATCGAATTATCTGGAGACGATGGCACGGACAAAGTATGTGGTATTTGATAAGACCGGAACGATGACACAAGGTGTATTTGAGGTGAGCGGAGTGCATCACAATACGATGCCGGAAGAACAGTTATTAGAGTATGCGGCACTTGCGGAGTGTTCCTCATCCCATCCGATCAGTAAGAGTCTCCAGAAAGCATATGGAAAACAGATCCACCGGGATCGTGTGACAGAGATTGAAGAACTGAGCGGAAAAGGTGTGACAGCGAAGGTCGATGGTATTCCGGTGGCAGCCGGTAACGCAAAACTTATGAAATATCTGAATGTGGAATACAGTGAATGTGAAGAAACAGGTACCATCGTCCACGTTGCGGTAGACGGTAAGTATGCGGGACATATCCTGATCTCAGATAAATTAAAACCACATGCGAAAGAAGCTGTCAGAGATCTGAAAAAAGCAGGCATCACCAAGACCGTAATGCTGACCGGTGATATGAAACGAGTGGCAGATAAGGTCGCAGAAGAGTTGGGAATCGGCGAAGTATACAGTGAACTCCTTCCGGCAGATAAGGTTGCGAAAGTAGAGGAACTTCTGGAACAGAAATCAGAGAAAGAAAAGCTGGCATTCGTCGGAGACGGAATCAATGATGCACCGGTATTGTCAAGGGCAGATATCGGAATTGCCATGGGAGCACTTGGATCAGATGCAGCGATTGAGGCGGCAGATGTTGTCCTGATGGATGATGATCCGAAAAAGATTGCAAAAGCAATCAGGATTTCCAGAAAATGTATGCGTATCGTATATGAAAATATATACTTTGCACTTGGAATCAAGGCAGTCTGCCTGATTCTCGGAGCACTTGGAATTGCAAATATGTGGATGGCGATCTTCGCAGATGTCGGTGTCATGGTTATTGCTGTATTGAATGCGATTCGTGCATTATTCGTAAAACACTTATAGAAAAGGCTGGTGGGCAGATGGCAAAAATAGAAGAAGGAATGGAAGTATGTGAATCATGTGAGGTACATGAAAATCTTCTGAAGATCGTAAATGAAAAGATGCCGGAAGAAACGGAATTATATGATCTTGCGGAGCTGTTCAAGGTATTCGGTGATTCGACCAGGATGCGTATCCTGTTCGTGTTATTTGAAGCAGAGGTGTGTGTGTGTGATCTTGCAGAGGCACTGAATATGACACAGTCTGCAATATCGCATCAGCTTAGGATTCTGAAGCAGAACAAACTGGTCAAGAGCAGAAGAGAGGGGAAATCCGTGTTCTATTCACTGGCAGACGATCATGTGCGTACAATTGTGGATCAGGGAAGAGAACATATAGAAGAAGATTTATAATGAAAAGAAGAAAACTGTATCAGACGGTCAAAAGTCTGATACGGTTTTTTTATATATACAAGAGAAACTTTTGAAATTGTAGATGAATTAGACTAAAGTATGAAAAACAGTCTATTTACTTTAAAATTATCAGAAATTAATAAAGAATATAATAAAATGAATTTAATATTACATTTTATTATATTTGTATAAAAAAATATAATATTTCCCATTGACAATTATATAACCATCTTTTACACTATGGTTACAAGGTATTCATTTCTAAAAAATTGGTATATGAATGGAGGTTTTGATATGGAACAAAAACAAGAAAAATTTAGTACCATAGGTTACATAGCAGCCGCGTTAGGTATGTGTATTGGTACCGGTAATGTATGGCGGTTTCCGCGAGTGTGTGCGGCGAACGGAGGAGGAGCATTTATCATAGCATGGACGATTGCAATGCTGATCTTTGCTGTACCGCTTCTTTCTACAGAGATGGCATTCGGTAAAAAGACGAGACTTGGATGTATCGGTACATTCCGTGATGCCGGTGGAAAGAAGTATACATGGATGGGATTCTTTGTTGCAGCAGTATGTTTCTTCCTGATGAGTTATTATTGTGTACTTCAGGGATATTGTATGAAATACGCAGTTAATTCTGTTACTTCAGCATTTAAACCGAATTTGTCAACAGAGACGACATCAGCAATGTGGACAGCATTTACAGATTCACAGGCACAGGTTATTTTATTCCATGCGATCGGATTTGCACTTGCATGTTTCATCGTTTATCAGGGAATTGCAGGTGGAATTGAAAAATTCTGTAAAGTAGCGATACCGGCACTGTTTATCATCCTTGTAGGATTAGCAATTTACGCAGTTACATTAAATGGAGCAAGTCAGGGACTTCAGTATCTCTTTACTGTTAAGAAAGAGTATATTTTAAGCCCGAATACATGGATTCAGGCATTCATCCAGGCAGCATGGAGCACCGGAGCCGGATGGGGATTCATTATTACATATGCGAACTACGTAGGAGAAGAGGAAGATGTTCCGACAAGCTGTCTGATCATGGGACTTGGTGATAACCTTGGAGCAATCCTCTCGGCACTGGTAGTTATCCCGGCAATCTGTGCACTTTCAGCTACACCGGAGGCAGCGAATGAAGCACTCAGTCAGGGCAACTTCGGACTTACATTTATTTACATTTATCAGTTATTTACAACAATCCCGGGCGGAAGATTCATTTCCTTTATCTTCTTTGGATTACTTGCAATTGCAGCAATCACATCACTGTTCTCTATGATCGAAGTTGGAGTAAAATGTGTTGTTGACCTTGGATTGCCGCGGAAGAAAGCGGTTGTCAGTGTCTGCTTCGCAGGATTCTTAGTAGGATGCTTCTCATGCTGGTCACTGGTTAACATTGATAATCAGGATTGGGTATGGGGAATCGGACTTCTGGTAAGTGGTGCCTTTATTGCAATCCTGGCATGGAAGTACGGTGTGGAAAAATTACGTACACAGGAAGTTAATGCAAAAGGTGCAGATGTACATCTTCCAAAAGCATATTATACCGGATGTATGTATTTGATTCCGGTTCTGGTAGTGATCATGGTGGTTTACTGGTTATTACAGACAAAGGAATGGTTCCCGGATACCTGGCTGAATCCGTTTATTATCCAGGATAATACAGGAACTGTATTACTTCAGTTCGGAGTAGTGATCCTTGCAGGTCTCGCACTTTCCAAGTTCTTTAATACAAAGACTGCAAAGGGAGCTATGAAAGATAACGAAGCTGGAAAATAATAGTAGAAAGAAGGTATGAACTATGACGATGGATGCAATTATTATGATGGTGATTACACTTGTTGGATATATTGGCGGATTTAGTTATTTCATGATACGTGTATTTAAAAAAGAAAGAAGTAAATCCAAAGAGTAGCTATCGAACGGAGAATGAATAAAGAATAGTATGGTAAATTAGACGACGTTCTGATTGAAATGAATACATATCGAAAAGGAGCGGAGCCGGGATTTTGTCAGGAGTGACAGGATTCCGGCTCCGCTCCTTTTTATGCATGTGTATTAGATGTCAAGTGCGGCATGGTATCCATCTTTATTAAAGCCGGGAAATATTGTTCATATACCCGGCTGATTCATTTTTTAATACCATCTCGTCATAGGAAGATCATTATTAATTCCCTTTGTCATTAAAATCTGATGGATATCAATAATTCCGTTATGGAAGGTAGCGGCACATGCAGAGAGGTACATATCCCACATCCTTAAGAAACGTTCATCAAACATTGTATGTGCTTCTTCAATATGATCCTTGAAGTTTTTCTCCCAGCAGAGAAGCGTACGGTTATAGTGAAGACGTAAGTCCTCGATATCCTGGGTATGGAAGTTATCTTCTGCCATGCAATTCATGACTTCACGAAGACTGGGAACAGATCCGCCCGGGAAGATGTATTTCTTGATCCATGGATCACCAGGATGCTCTTTTAATGCACTGATGAAGTGGAGCAGGAACAGACCGCCGTCTTTCATGACCTTGCTGACACAGTCTAAATATAACTGATAATTCTCACGGCCGACATGTTCGAGCATACCGACGCTGACAACGCGGTCATACATCTTGCCGTCAGAAGGAAGATCACGGTAGTCCATTAGCCTGACTTCCAGGTAGTCGGACAATCCTTCCTCTTTGATACGTTTCTGGCATTCTTTGTATTGTTCTTCACTTAAGGTGATGCCGGTACCTTTAATTTTATATTTCTTAGCAGCTTCAATCAGAAGGAATCCCCAGCCGCATCCGATATCAAGAAGAGTCATACCTTCTTTCAGATATAACTTTTCAAGAATGTAATCAACTTTATTCTTCTGCGCCTGATACAGGGTATCATCTTCATGTTTGAAATATCCACAGGAATAACTCATTGTTTCATCGAGCCAGAGTTTGTAGAAATCATTTCCGATATCGTAATGACTGCTGACTTCTTTTTTCTGGTTTTTCTTTGATGAAGATGGGAACATGATAGATTTCAAATGATGTTCATCAGTTGAAAATTTACCCATCTGACCAAGAAGGTTATCAAGTGCCTGATAAAGGTTTCCCTCAATATCAAGATCACCATCCATGTAAGCTTCTCCAAGTGCAAGAGAAGTACTGGTGACCAGATCCTTTAATGGGATGACCTTTTTGAAATTTACGGTAAATGTAGGTTCGCCTTCGCCGATCAGATGTTCGTGTCCATTAATCTTGACCAGGAAAGGGTGTTCATCGAATTTTTTTAAGAATGTTATCATAGTCTGTTCTTCCAGCATAATATAACCTCCAGTTCTGCTAGCATTATTTCCTTCAGCAAGAATTATATTCCTTATAAATTTTGAAAGTCAAATAAAATAGACATTTTTTTAAAATTGTATTGGAACTACCAATAAATGAAAACATATATCAAGAACGCATATATTCCTTGACTTATGTGATAATAAGAGATAAAATACATATACCCCGTAAGGGTATGAATGTGAAAGGAGTATGCTTATGGAAGACAAATCAGAAAAAGAATGCGGTTGTCACTCGTCCAAGCATCGTTCGGATAAAGAATACAAGGATCTGATGAATCGTCTGAGCCGGATTGAGGGTCAGGTACGCGGCATCAAAGGAATGCTGGAAAAGGACGTTTATTGTCCGGAGATTCTGGTACAGGTATCAGCGGTGAATGCGGCACTGAACAGCTTTAATAAAGTATTGCTGGCGAATCACATCCGTACCTGTGTGGCAGATGACATCCGGGACGGAAAAGATGAGACGGTTGATGAACTGGTAAAGGTGTTACAGAAGCTGATGCGGTAAGTAAAGTTTATAGATGTATAGTCTGCTCGGAAAGCATTTTCTGAGTTTACTATAAAGGAATAAGAAAAATAATAATGACAGGAGGGAACAAGACAACAATGGAACAATATATAGTAACCGGCATGAGTTGCGCAGCCTGCAGCGCAAGAGTTGAAAAAGCAGTTTCGAAAGTGCCGGGTGTAACATCCTGCTCGGTAAGTCTGCTTACCAACTCTATGGGAGTAGAGGGAACTGCAAGTGAACAGGAGATCATTAAGGCAGTCGCAGATGCCGGATACGGAGCATCGAAAAAAGGAGAAGGAACGGCAAAGACACAGTCATCATCAGTATCTGCCGGAGAAGATATGTTAAAAGACAGAACGACACCGGCATTAAAGAAGCGTCTGATTGCATCACTTGGATTCCTGATCGTCCTGATGTATTTCTCCATGGGACATATGATGTGGGGATGGCCGGTTCCGGGATTCATGAAAGACAATCATGTAATGATGGGACTGTTACAGATGCTTCTGACGATTACAGTCATGGTGATCAACCAGAAGTTTTTCATCAGTGGATTCAAAGGACTGATTCACCGGGCACCGAATATGGATACCCTGGTGGCACTTGGATCCGGAGCGTCTTTTGTATACAGTACGTATGCACTGTTTGCAATGACAGATGCGCAGATGCATGGGGATATGGATGCAGTAATGTCTTATATGCATGATTTTTATTTTGAATCAGCAGCTATGATCCTTGCACTGATCACGGTCGGAAAGATGCTGGAGGCAAGATCCAAAGGAAAGACGACCGATGCATTAAAAGGACTGATGAAGCTTGCGCCAAAGACAGCGGTTGTGATCCGTGGAGAAAAAGAAGTTCAGGTATCGATCGAACAGGTACAAAAGGGAGATTGCTTTGTTGTAAAACCGGGAGAGAATATTCCGGTTGACGGAGAAGTCATAGAAGGAAACAGTGCAGTCAATGAATCTGCTCTTACAGGTGAAAGTATTCCGGTAGATAAGGCTGTCGGTGATAAGGTATCAGCCGCAACCGTAAATCAGTCCGGATATCTGAAGTGCCGTGCGACCAGAGTCGGCGAGGATACGACACTTTCGCAGATTATTCAGATGGTAAGTGATGCGGCTGCAACGAAAGCACCGATCGCAAAGATTGCGGACCGTGTATCCGGTGTATTTGTGCCAATGGTTATCACAATTGCAGTGCTCACAATTATTGTATGGCTGATCGCAGGACAGAGTATTGGTTTTGCGTTATCCAGAGGAATTGCGGTGCTGGTGATCAGCTGTCCATGTGCGCTTGGACTCGCAACACCGGTAGCAATTATGGTCGGAAATGGAATGGGTGCCAGAAATGGTATTATGTTCAAGACAGCAGTTTCACTGGAAGAGACTGGAAAGATGCAGATTGTTGCGCTGGATAAGACCGGTACGATCACAAGTGGAGAGCCGAAAGTGACAGATATCATTCCGGCAGCGGGAGTGAAAGAAGATACCTTATTAAAATGTGCGTATGCACTGGAGAATAAGAGTGAACATCCACTGGCAAGAGCAATCCTTGAAAATGCAAAAGAGGAAAATGCCGGCATCGAAGAAGTTACCGGATTTCAGGCTCTTCCGGGTAACGGCCTGACAGCCATATTGGATGACCATACATTATATGGAGGGAATCATACATTTATCAGCAGTAAGGTATCCGTTGATGGAGATATCCAGAAGAAGGCAGAGAAACTTGCCGAAGCAGGTAAGACACCATTATTCTTTGGAAATGAAGACCGTTTATTAGGTGTAATTGCAGTGGCGGATGTCATCAAAGAAGATAGCCCGCAGGCGATCAAAGAATTACAGAACATGGGAATCCATGTAGTCATGCTGACCGGAGATAACGAACGTACTGCAAAAGCCATCGGACAGCAGGCCGGAGTTGATGAAGTGATTGCAGGCGTACTTCCGGAAGGTAAAGAGCAGGTGATCCGTAAGCTGAAAGAAAAAGGAAAAGTTGCGATGGTCGGGGATGGTATCAATGATGCACCGGCACTTACAAGAGCCGATATGGGTATTGCGATCGGAGCCGGAACGGATGTTGCGATTGATGCGGCAGATGTTGTTCTGATGAAGAGCCGGTTAAGTGATGTGCCGGCAGCAATCCGCATGAGCCGTGCGACACTACGTAATATTCATGAGAACCTGTTCTGGGCATTCTTCTATAATATTATCGGAATCCCGCTTGCGGCTGGTGTGTGGTATCCGCTGTTCGGGTGGAAATTAAATCCGATGTTCGGTGCGGCAGCCATGAGTTTATCAAGCTTCTGTGTAGTATCGAACGCATTGAGATTGAATCTTTTTAAGATGTATGATGCATCAAAAGATAAAAAATTAAAAGCAAAAAAAGAAAAAAAGAGATCCAAGAAGGAGGACAAGACAATGAAAAAAATAATGCATATTGAGGGAATGATGTGTGGACACTGTGAGGCAGCCGTAAAGAAAGCACTGGAAGCACTTCCACAGGTAGATGAAGCGGTTGTAAGCCATGAGGCAGGAACAGCAGAGCTGACATTAAATGCAGAGATCGCAGATGATGTGCTGAAGAAGACAGTAGAAGACAAGGATTATACGGTGACATCTGTGGAATAATCTATGATTTCTTATATACAGAGTATACTTTTTATTTGAAGCATCCAAAGAACACTGCTATACTTAATTATAAGTATCATAACGAGGAAGGAACGAAAGTTAATGAGAAAGAGTGGAATGTTAATGCCGGTCTCTGCACTTCCGGGGGCATATGGAATCGGATGTTTTTCGAAAGAAGCGTATGAATTTGTAGATATATTAAAAGAAGCAGGACAGAAATTGTGGCAGATCCTGCCGCTTGGACAGACAGGATACGGTGATTCACCGTATCAGTCTTTTTCAACATTTGCGGGAAACCCGTATTTTATCGATCTGGAGACGCTGATCGAGGATGAACTTCTGACGAAAGAAGAGTGTGACCAGGCAGATTTCGGAGAGAATGAAGAAGAAATCGATTATGAAAAAATATATAATGCAAGATTTAAAGTATTAAAGCTTGCATATAAAAGAGCCCAAAAGAACGGATTGATGGAAAGTAAGGCGTACCGTACTTATCTGGAAGAAGAAAAAGCATGGCTTGCGGATTATGCATTGTATATGGCAGTGAAAGATTCATTTGGCGGAAAAAGCTGGGATCAGTGGGAGGAAGACATCAGGCTGCGTAAGCCGGAAGCAATTGCGGCATATCAGGAACAATTAAGTGCAGAGATTGATTTTTATGAATTTCTGCAGTATCTGTTCGCCGGACAGTGGGCTGGACTGAAAACATATGCCAATGAACAAGGCATTGAGATTATCGGGGATATCCCGATCTATGTAGCATTTGACAGTGCAGATACCTGGGCGAATCCGAAGCTGTTCCAGTTAGATGAAGAGAATCTGCCGGTTGCGGTAGCGGGATGTCCGCCGGATGCATTTTCGGCAACCGGGCAACTGTGGGGGAATCCATTGTATGCATGGGATTACCATAAGAAGACAGGCTATGACTGGTGGATGAAGCGGGTGGCCTGCTGCTTTAAATTATATGACATCATCCGTATCGATCATTTCCGTGGGTTTGATGAATATTATGCAATCCCGTATGGAGATGAGACGGCAGAGAATGGTGAATGGATGCCGGGACCGGGCATGGATCTGTTCCTTAAGATGAAGGAAACATTAGGTGACCTTCCGATCATTGCGGAAGATCTGGGATTCCTGACGGATACGGTGAGACAATTGTTAAAAGACAGTGGTTATCCGGGAATGAAAGTACTGGAATTCGCATTTGTGGCAGGAGAGGACAGTGATTATCTTCCACATAATTATGATAAAAACTGTGTAGTTTATACGGGAACCCACGATAACGATACCCTTCAGGGATGGTATCAGACACTTTCCGAAGAAGATAAAGAGATGACAAAGGAATATCTGAATAATCCATACACTCCGGATGAAGAAGTGCACTGGGATTTCATAAGTCTGGCGATGAGAAGTGTGGCAGATACGTGCATCATTCCGGTACAGGATTATCTGGGACTTGGTAATAAGGCAAGAATTAATATGCCATCTACACTCGGCGGTAACTGGATGTGGAGAATGAAAAAAGGCGCATTTACAGATGAACTGATCAAGAAGATCAGAAAAACGACAGAAGTCTGCGCAAGATAAACATAACAGGAAACAAAAAGAAAACACAATATTCAAACGAAGGATTCACTGAGAAGGGAATGGAAACGTTTTGGATATTGTGTTTTTCTTTTTGTTTTATATATGCCAAAACCTCTGATTTTTCATAAAAGTATAATTTTTGATATAAAAAGTATGATTTTTTGCATAACAGATATGATTTTTGGTAAAGAAAAAGTATAAAAAATTATAGAATGAGACTGTAATATGTTAAGATGGTATTAATAAAAGGTATGAGGTGTACTATGGGGTTGTTAAAACTGGTGATCGTAGATGATGAGCCGATCCTGCTGGAGGGTCTGGTGAAGACGTATGACTGGACCGGTATGGGATATGAAGTGGTTGGTTTTGCGCAGAGCGGAGAGCAGGCGTTAAAGGTAATACGCGAAAAAAAGCCACACGTAGTGCTGACAGACATCAGGATGAAACAGATTTCCGGACTTATGGTAATGGAAGAAATCAAGAAAGAGAACCCGGAATGTCAGTTCGTGGTATTAAGTGCATACAGGGATTTTGAATATGCGAAGAAGGCATGTGATCTGGGGGCATTCGCATATCTTCTGAAGCCGATTGAAGATGAAAAATTACAGGCGACGATGACAGATGTCGGTAAAATCTGTGAAGATCAGATCCGAAATGAGGAGAAGTATGACCGATGGGAGAGACTTCTGAAAAAGGACGGAGATGGATTTTTGCAGGTTGTCGTGCAAAAATATGTCCAGAACCGGCTGCCGGAAGAAAAAGTAGATGAAGTCTTCCATACGCTGCAGGATGTCATGAAGGAAGGGGATCGGTTTATTACAGTATATGCAGATCTTGATCTGGCCTATAAGATTACCAATGAACTGGAATATGAAGCCTCGAGATTTTCCATGGTCAGAATGATTGAAGAAAAGATCGCAGAGAGATTCACATACTGGAAATTCGAGAGTGAAGAAGGACATCGTACATTTATTATAAAGACGCAGGAGAACACAGCGGTACATGAATTGAAAGAACTGCTGGAAGAGGTAAAAAAAGAAGAAAACAGCCCGGTTATTGCAGCAATATCCAAACCATATAAAGGGATCCGCGGAATCAGAAGAAGTTTTGAAGAAGCACAGAGATTGTTCGCTGTTACAAATGCATCCGGAGCGGGAGTATTTACAATCCCGGAGACTGTTGAAGAAAAAGAGGAAAGCCCATATCCGGCGGAGGCAGAGATGATGGTGGTCAACAGCGTGCGGAAGAACGACGCCGTACAGTTAAAGCAGGCATTTGTACATTTTATTTACCAACTGCCACACAGAGAAGAACTGCAATGCCAGTATATGCACAAGATCATGGTAAAGACAGAATTCATGTTAAAAGACAGTTACGGGATGGACGAATCACTGAACCAGCAATTTGAAAATTATTATTCGAATATGAGAAACTTAAAGGCGGCAAAAGCGGTGGATGTCTGTTATAAGATTCTGGGAACTGCTATTGAAAAAAGACTGGAAAATGCAGAGAAGAAAGAGAATAAGGGATCAAAAGAATACATTGCAGCGGCTGTGGCATATATAGATGAACATCTGGATAATGAAGATCTTTCGATTGTATCAGTGGCGACACATGTATATCTGAATCCGGTATATTTTGGACGGGTATTCAAGAATACCTTTCATATGACATTCAAACAATATCTGTTGCAGCGTAGAATGGAGCTGGCAAAGAGACTGCTGGAAGACGGAAGAACCAGCATCGGTAATATCTGCGAGCAGGTCGGAATCAGTAATCCATCCTATTTTTCACATTTGTTTAAAGAATATACAGGACAGCTTCCGAGAGATTACAAAAGGGAATATGAAGTATGAAAAAAAGTAAAATGTCAGGAATCCAGAAAAAGTATCTGAAGTATATGTGTACGCTTCTGATACTGGCACTGGTTCTTTCCAGCATCTGTGTATGGACTTATGTCAGACGGAATATGACAGATGTGATTGTGGATAAGTATGAATTCATGAATGAGAAGATGGGGATAGCCCTGGATAATCTCTACCGGAAGACGGATGCCGTGACAGCAGAGATTATCCTGGAAAATGATGTGCAGAAGAGTCTGAAGAATAAAGAACTGCAGGAAGTAGAGAAGAATGCACTGAGCAAATATTTTGCATATATAGATCTGAATCATGTCGCTGATTACTGCTACATTGATAATAAAAGAAATGTTTACGAAAAATCCTATTCCCAGCTTGGTTATTCGGATTTTCAAAGCAGCGGTCTGCGTGAGAAAATGGGGGATGAGTATGCGAAGACGCAGTGGATCTGGACCCGGGATTACCTGTTTGGTACGGGGGACGAAGCTTTGTTTATCGGAAGATATGTGAACAGTATGGATTACGCACATGAACCTGGAATCGTGTATCTGAAGATGAATCAACAGTTTCTGGAAAGTGTTATGGATAAAGACAGGAAGATTGCAAAAGATGTTGCAGTGGGAATCATAAGTCCGGAAGGAAAGACTTGCATCCGGCAGGAACCGGAAGATCTCAGTATCGAAAAAAGGACAATGGAGAAGATTACGGAACTGACCAGAACGAAAAAATCCGGTGTGATCGTGCGGGGAAAAAAGATAGAAGGCGGGATTTTACAGGCATACCGGCAGAAAGAGACAGGGATGGTGATCTTTACACTGGTGCCGGATATGGTATTGAATCAGGGAATGACGCAGATATTGATCGTATTACTCACTATCTATGCGGTGATCGCAGTGCTGGCGTTTGTATTAAGTCTTTATGCATCACAGACATTTACCCGGCCGATCAGACAGATCAGTGATGCCATGACAAGTTTTGATGGAAATGATTTTACACATACCATTCAGATCCATACGGACACAGAACTGGATAAGATCGGGCATGCCTATAACGAGATGTTAAAGAATATCGAAGAGTTCCAGAACGAGGTCAAGAATCAGCAGAAAGAACTAAGAATCAGTGAGATGAATACGCTGATCAGCCAGATCAATCCGCATTTTCTCTATAATACCCTGGATACCATCTATATGCTGGCGCGGATCAACGGGGAAGAGAAGACGATGAAGATGATACAGGCACTGTCAAAGTATCTGCGTCTGTCACTGAGCAAAGGCCGTGAGATTGTGACAGTAGAAGACGAGCTGGAAAATGTAAAAAGTTATATGGAGATCCAGCAGATTCGCAATGAGAATCTGTTCCGTTATGAAATCGAATGTGGAGAAGAACTGAAAACAAGGTGGATATTAAAGCTGATCTTACAGCCAATTGTGGAAAATGCAGTCAAATATGGATTTTGTAATATCTTCGAAGGCGGTCTGATAAGGATCAGTGTCACTGAACAGGCAGGACAGCTTACATTCAGTGTCTATAATAACGGAACTCCGATGGAAGAGCAGATGGCGGAGAAGTTAAACGGACTGTCAGAGATACCGGTGTCAAAAATGAAAGACAGTTTTAAAGACAAAAAACATGGTTATGGTGTGATAAATATTATTACGCGACTGCGGTTAAAGTATGGGGAGGATGTGAGATTTTTCTATGAATCGGATACAAATGGAACCGTCTGTGTTATCCAGATCCCGGATGATGGGAAAGAAAACAGTGAACAGTAGACGGATTATGGCAGCAGTGATGGTGATCGTCATGCTGGCAGCACTGACCGGCTGTGTGGGAAAAGAGGATACACAGACCAGAAAAAAGAATAAAGTAGTAGAGATCCCAATGATCCTTACCGTAGATTCCAGTACCGGTAATAAGAATGAAGAGGAAGTGGTGGAGCGGTTCAACAGGGCATATAAAGGAAAGTATCATATAGATGTGGACTGGGTGATGGAGACGGAGGAAGAATACCGGAAGAATCTGAAACGTATGAATGTGACAGATGAATTACCGGCTATTATCACTGATCTGCGTATGCTTCCGTCTTTCTATCAGATGATGATCAAGAAAGGCAGGATTGAGGACCTGACACCTTACATTAACGAAGATCAGGAATGGAAAGATATGATCGAACCGTCAGTAATGGAATCGGTCCGGGAAGAAGATGGAAAGATTTATCTGGGTCCGGTCAGCACGGCGGCATTCGCCTGTTCAGGGGTTTTCTGGAACCGGGAGTTATTTGAACAGGCAGGAATCAGCAGATTCCCTGAGACATGGGAGGAGTTCTGGGAATGTTGTGAGAAACTGAAAGCAGCAGGGATCACGCCGCTTGCCCTGCATACGGAAGGAACAGCATGGGCCGCAATGCTGCTTGCAACAGCAGAAGTAGCAGGAAGTGAAGAAGGTGCGGCATTCATGAAGCAATTATATCCGGATACCTATCAGAATGAACCGGGGCTGGAGATAGCCGGTACATTAAAAAAATTATTCCAATATACGACCCAGGATGCATTACATAATGATTTTGACGTAGCTCATGATAATTTCGTGGCAGGAAATGCAGCGATGATACCTAATGGTTACTGGATGATTGATCAGATTCCGGAGGAAATGCAGAAAAAAGTATGTTTTTCTACATTTCCTGAAAATAAACTGATAGGCTCACCGGAGACATTCGGCTGGGCAGTTGTATCAACTTATAGTGAAAAGGTGAAAAAAGGAGCAGTTGAGTTCCTCAAATTCAGAACGAAATTGAATAAAGAACAGAAAGAAGAATTGCTGAACAGCAGTACAAGACAGGAAGGAACGCTGTTGGATGATTATCTGAAGGCTTATACGGGAAATCCACAGATTGTACCGAATTATCAGGTGAAGTGGAATTCACTGCTACAGGAGGATGTACTGGGAGAATGTCTGGCGGAACTGGCACAGGGAAAGATAACGGAGCAGGAATTCACGCAGGCAGAAGACGAAAGCATCCGGCAGTTTGAAGAAGAACAATAGATATGTTTTTTTGTATATCAGGTTGTTTTATTGATACAGGGTTTGAGCGCATTTCTGTTAATATAATGACAACAAGAGAAACGAAGGTTTCAAAAAAGAAAGGCGAGGGAAATGAATTATGAAAATGCGTAAAGTTGTATCAGCAATGCTGGTAGCAGCCATGGCAACAGGAATGGTTGCAGGATGTGGAAGCTCTTCTGACAGCAAGTCAGACAAGAAAGACGCAAAAGGAAAAGTATACTACTTAAACTTCAAACCAGAACAGGATGAGCAGTGGCAGGATCTGGCAAAAGAGTATACAAAAGAAACAGGAGTGGATGTAACAGTACTTACAGCAGCATCCGGAGAATACGAAAAGACATTAAAATCTGAGATGGCTAAGAGCAATGCTCCGACACTGTTCCAGGTAAACGGACCGGTTGGACTTGCAAGCTGGAAAGATTACTGCTACGATCTGAAAGATTCTGATGTTGCAAAACAGCTGACAAGTGATGATTTCGCACTGATGGACGGCGACAAGATGTCAGGAATCGCATACGTAATAGAAAGCTACGGAATCATTTACAACAAAGAACTGTTAAAGAAAGCAGGATACTCAGCTGATGATATCACTAACTTTGACAGCTTCAAGAAAGTTGTAGAAGATATCACAGCAAATAAGGACAAACTTGGATTCTCAGCATTTACATCTGCTGGTATGGACGGATCATCTGACTGGAGATTCAAAACTCATCTGGCAAACCTTCCAATCTACTATGAATACAAAGATGAAGGAATCGATAACACAGATGCTATCAAAGGAACATACCTTGATAACTACCGTCAGATCTGGGATCTCTACATCAACAACGCTACTTGCAAACCAACAGAACTTTCTACAAAGACAGCTGACGATGCAACAGCAGATTTCGTAACAGGTGATGCAGTATTCTACCAGAATGGTACATGGGAATATAACAACATCAAAGACGTCGGAGATGACAATCTTGGAATCCTTCCAATCTACATCGGTGTAGAAGGCGAAGAAGATCAGGGAATCTGTACAGGTACAGAGAACTACTGGTGTGTAAACTCCAAAGCATCTGAAGACGACATTCAGGCAACACTTGATTTCATGAATTGGTGTGTAACATCTGATGATGGTGTAAAGGCAATGTGCAAAGACATGGGATTCACAATTCCATTTAAGAAGAACCTGAAATCAGACAACGTACTTGTTAACGAAGCAAACAAATATACAGAAGACGGAAAGACTCCTGTATCTTGGAACTTCTCAACAATGCCATCAGAAGAGTGGAAGAACGGAGTGGGTTCTGCACTGACAAGTTACGCAGCAGATCCGACAGATGCAAACTGGGCAAAAGTTACAACAGCATTCGTTGACGGATGGGCAAAAGAAGCTGCAGCAGCAAAATAAAAATAAAAATGTAACAATCAAAATAGTTATATGAAGTGAGTAGTGGCGGGCGGTTGCAAGAAACACCCGCCGCTTTTATGAAAAAGTGCAGGGAAATGAAGCGGAGATTCTCTGCATGGAAGGAGGAATTTATTATGGAAAAATCCATCAAACGTTATATGCCGATTTTCGTGCTTCCAACGTTTTTTGCATTTATTCTTGGCTTTATCGTTCCTTTTATTATGGGAATCTGGCTTTCATTTTGTAAATTTACAACCGTAACAGACGCGAAATTCGTAGGATTTTCAAATTACATAGAAGCACTGAAAGATACGGCATTCCGTCATTCATTCTGGTATACCGTACTGTTCGCGATTGCATCTCTTCTGATCATTAACATCATAGCATTTGCACTTGCAATGGCACTGACAAAAGAAATGCACGGAACAAATGTCTTCCGTACGATCTTCTTCATGCCGAACCTGATCGGTGGTATCGTACTTGGATATATCTGGCAGCTGATCTTTAACGGAGTTCTTTCCAGATATGGTACCGCACTTGCTCTGAATGAGTGGTATGGCTTCTGGGGACTGATCATTCTGGTCAGCTGGCAGCAGATCGGTTATATGATGATCATCTATATTGCAGGTCTTCAGTCCATTCCTGGTGATGTCATTGAAGCAGCAGAGATTGACGGAGCAAATAAGATCCAGACATTATTCAAGGTAACAATCCCGATGATGATGCCATCGATCACGATCTGTATGTTTCTGTCAATTACAAACGGATTCAAGTTATTCGATCAGAACCTGTCCCTGACAGCCGGTGAACCGTCTAAGATGTCTGAGATGATGGCGTTAAACATCTTCAATACGTTCTACGGACGTACCGGATGGGAAGGAGTCGGACAGGCGAAGGCAGTCATCTTCTTTGCAATCGTAGTTGTGATCGGTATGATCCAGTTACGTGCAACACGTTCTAAGGAGGTACAGCAGTAATGAAGAAAAAAACAAGTAAATTAAGCTGGTTTGGAACAGGTGCATTTACGATCATCGGTATTGTATATATCATGCCGATCCTGATCGTGCTGATCAACTCATTTAAAAATAAAGTATTTATCAACAAAGAACCATTCAAACTCCCGACAAAGCAGACATGGGTAGGAATCGATAACTTCCTGTCCGCAATTGACAAATATGAACTGCTGAGTGCAGTCGGCTGGACTGTATTTATCACAGTTGGTTCCGTACTTGTGATCCTTGTATGTACTTCTATGTGTGCATGGTATATTACAAGAGTAAACAGTAAGTTTACAAAACTGTTATATTTATTCTGCGTATTTTCCATGGTTGTTCCGTTCCAGATGGTTATGTTTACCTTATCGCTGGTAGCTGACCGTACAGGGCTTCGTACACCTTGGGGAATCATCATCATTTACCTCGGATTTGGTGCAGGTCTTGCAGTATTCATGTTCTGCGGATTTGTAAAATCCATTCCACTGGAAATTGAGGAAGCAGCAATGATCGACGGATGTACACCACTTCGAACCTTTTTCTCCGTTGTACTTCCGATCATGAAGCCGACATACATTTCCGTAGGAATCCTGGAGACGATGTGGATCTGGAACGACTTCCTGCTTCCATACCTGGTACTGGATCTGAATAAGTATAAGACAATCTCAATTGCGATCCAGTATATGAAGGGAAGTTATGGACGTGTAGATATGGGTGCTGTTATGGCAGCGCTGATCCTTGCGGTAATTCCGGTAGTTATCTTCTATCTGGCTTGTCAGAAGCATATTATCAAAGGTGTTGCAGCCGGAGCTGTAAAAGGTTAATAAGGACAAAAAAGAGATTTGGCATTTGGATATGTCAGATCTCTTTTGGAATATGTAAAAGTATATAAGAAAAGTTGATAGCGGTGGAGAATGAAGATATCACTTGACATTTTTCACTTATTTTTTAAAATATAGTGAGAGATGAAGAGGAGTAGTTTTTATTATGAATTCAAATTTTGAATATTACAAAATATTTTATTATGTAGCAAAATATGAAAATCTTACCAAGGCGGCAACGGTACTGAAGACCAGCCAGCCGGCAGTCACGCGTACCATACACAAACTGGAAAATGAACTTGGCTGCCGCTTATTTACGAGGAGTAAGACCGGAATGCAGCTAACTCCGGAAGGCCGGACATTTTATGGATATGTAGCGGCAGGATGTGCCCAGTTTTTCAAAGGAGAGAATGATCTGAGTAATCTGATCTCGCTGGAGAACGGAACGATCTATATCAGCGCTACGGAGACGGCACTTCACTGTTATCTTTTTCAGGCAATGGAAGAATTCAACAGCCTGTATCCGAATGTGAGGTTTAAGATTCTGAATAACAGTACGACAGAGTCTGTGAATGCAGTAAAAGAAGGAAAAGTAGACCTTGCATTTGTATCGGCGAACCTTCAGGTAGCAAAACCTCTTCGGATGAAGATTCTGAGAAAATATCATGATATCCTGATCAGTGGAAACAGATTTGGAGAATTAAAGGATGATGGGAAAGAGGTTTCACTTAAGGAACTGGTGTCCTATCCGTGGATCAGTCTGACTGCAGAGACGATTACCAGACGTTTTCTAAATGAATATTTTGAAAAGAACAGTCTGACATTTACACCGGATATGGAGCTTGCAACGACGGATATGATACTTCCGGCGGTAAGGCACAATCTGGGACTTGGTTTCATCCCGGCGGAATTTGCAGATTCGGAACTTAAGTCCGGACAGGTATTTGAAATCAAAGTGAAAGAAAAGCTGCCGGAACGTAATATCATACTGATCTACGACGTGGAATATCCGCAAAGTATCGCGGCAAAAGAATTTCAGAAATTCCTGAAAGAAAAAGAAATGTAAAAACCCGGAAGCTTACATAAATTCGGATGATCAATAATGATCAGATAAAAGATAAAGGTATCGAATTGGAGTAAAATATTGTAAGCTTCCGGGCTTTTATTATATTAAAACAAACTAATCAATAGAGGACTTTTTTTATTTATGCCACTCCCAGTTACGGATCTCTTCAAGATCCTGTCCGTATTCGGCAATGTACTGTTTGTGCTCAACCAGCTTGTCGTTCATCTTCTGGATCAGGAATGATCCCTTGTTGCCAAGCTGTGGCAAGTGCATGATAGCATCTTTTACCAGGTTGAAACGGTCGATCTGGTTCTGTACACGCATATCGAATGGTGTAGTGATCGTTCCTTCTTCCTGATATCCATGAACGGAAATATTGTGGTTGTTACGTTCGTATGTAAGTTCATGGATCAGTGTCGGATATCCGTGGAATGCGAAGATGATCGGTTTATCTTTTGTAAAGATTGCATCATATTCTGCATCACTTAATCCGTGTGGATGTTTGTGATCTGATTCCATCTTGAACAGGTCAACAACGTTAACAACACGAATCTTGAGTTCTGGCATTTCATCACGAAGAATTGTAACAGCAGCCATTGTTTCAAGAGTTGGTGTGTCACCGCAGCAAGCCATAACAACATCTGGTTCTTCACCACAGTCGTTACTTGCCCAATCCCAAATACCGATACCCTGTGTACAGTGCTTAACAGCCTGTTCCATAGATAACCACTGGCAGCTTGGGTGTTTTGAAGCTACGATAGCGTTGACATAGTTCTTGCTCTTGATACAGTGATCGAAGCAAGAGAGTAAGCAGTTAGCATCCGGTGGGAGATACATGCGGACAACATCTGCTTTTTTATTAGCGATGTGATCCAGGAATCCTGGGTCCTGATGTGTAAATCCGTTGTGATCCTGCTGCCATACATTTGATGTCAGGATGAAGTTAAGAGAAGCAATTGGCTGTCTCCATGAAAGCTGGTTACATACTTTTAACCATTTTGCATGCTGAGCTGCCATAGAGTCAACGATACGGATGAATGCTTCGTAACTTGCGAAGAATCCGTGACGTCCTGTTAACAGATAACCTTCCAGCCATCCTTCACACATATGCTCACTTAACATACCATCCATGATACGTCCGTTTCTTGCAAGACAATCGTCTGTATCAAGAAGTCCGGCATTCCAGTCACGGTTCTGTGTTTCAAATACTTTGTATAAACGGTTAGACATACTTTCGTCAGGTCCGAAGATACGGAAGTTCTTGTTCTCTTCGTTTAATTCGAAGATGTCACGGATATATCCGCCAAGTTCGATCATATCCTGAGCCTTTGTCTTACCTGGTTCAACTTCGATTCCATAAGAACGGAAATCAGGAAGTCTTAAGTCTTTTAATAATAATCCACCATTTGCATGTGGGTTAGCTCCGAGACGGGCATCTCCCTTAGGTGCAAGTTCCGCAAGTTCTGGGATCAGGTGTCCATTTTCATCGAAGAGTTCTTCCGGATGATAGCTTTCCAGCCACTCTTTTAAGAGTTCCAGATGTTCTGGACTTTCCATTGTAAGTGGTACCTGATGTGCACGGAAAGATCCTTCAATCTGCTGTCCATCTACAACCTTTGGTCCAGTCCATCCCTTTGGTGTACGCAGAACGATCATTGGCCACATCGGACGTTCCGGATCGTTGTTCTCACGTGCATTTTTCTGGATTGCCTTGATCTCTTCGATAACAGTATCCATTGTCTCTGCCATCTTCTTGTGCATGGTCATCGGATCATCGCCTTCTACGAAGTAAGGTTTCCATCCACATCCTTTGAAGAAGTTCTCAACTTCCTCGTGGGAAATACGAGAGAAGATAGTAGGGTTACTGATCTTATATCCATTTAAATGAAGAATTGGAAGTACAGCACCGTCTGTAACTGGGTTCAGGAACTTGTTAGACTGCCATGAAGTAGCTAACGGTCCGGTCTCAGCTTCACCGTCACCAACAACAACAGTTGCGATCAGATCCGGGTTGTCGAATACAGCACCGAATGCATGAGCGATAGAGTATCCAAGCTCTCCACCTTCGTTGATAGATCCTGGTGTCTCTGGTGCACAGTGACTCGGAACTCCACATGGGAATGAGAACTGCTTGAACATCTTCTTCATACCTTCTTCATCCTGGCTGATGTTCGGATATACTTCGCTGTAAGAACCTTCCAGATATGTATTGGCAATTAAGAAGTTTCCGCCATGTCCAGGACCTGATAATAAGATCATATCCAGATCATAACGTTTGATTTCACGGTTGCAGTGTACATAGATAAAGTTCTGTCCTGGGACAGTTCCCCAGTGACCAACGATTTTTTTCTTGATCTGATCCATTGTAAGTGGCTCTTTTAAGAGCGGATTGTCAAGAAGATATAACTGACCGGCTGACAGATAGTTGGCAGCACGCCAGTAAGCATTCATCTTTTCAAGCATTTCCTGAGATAACGGCTGCTTCTCAAGACATGTTTTTGTGTCTTCCATATTCTTACCTCTTTCTTAAAAATAATTTTCGTGTTATTTTTTTAACCATCTGTAGAATAACACAATGAAAAGTATGCGTAAAATAGCAATTATGCATTGCAAATATAAGTTTTTGGTATGGATGGAGGAAAAGACTGGGCTGGCAGATTGACCCGGTAGGAGTACGTTATGCGCTGGTTACATAATATGAACATTATGAAGTACCATTATTTATAGTAGAAAATGGTTTAGGAGCAGTTGATATTTTGAAAAAAGATCATACTTGTGATGACGATTACCGTATTGCATATCTGAAAGAACATATTACAGAGATGAAGAAAGCAGTAGAGATAGATGGTGTGGATCTGATGGGATATACTCCATGGGGATGTATCGATCTGGTATCATTTACAACAGGTGAATTAAAGAAGCGTTACGGGTTCATCTATGTTGATAAAAATGATGACGGAACCGGAAGTGGAAAGAGATATAAGAAGAAATCCTTTGGCTGGTATCAGAATGTGATTCGGACAAATGGAGAAGAACTGTAATTGCTTCTAATTTAATAGTGCAGGAATCCCAAACAGGCTGATATTTTATATTAACATGCATAAAATATCAGCCTGTTTGCTATTTATAAGATTAAATACAACTTAGGTTGCTGTTTTGTAAAAATAATACAAATAAGTGTAAAATAAAAGTTGTATTGTACTATAAAGAAAGTACGAAAGAAATGAAGAAAAATGAACAAAAAATTCATTCTTTGTTCATAATTATTGAAACTAAGACTGTCAAAACGCACAAAAAACGGTTTTGACAGATGAAAACACCATGAAAAGCGCTATGAGACAGTACAACTTTGTTGAAAAAATGGTTGTATTTTATTGCAAAACGATACCAGTTAAGTATATAATCTAATCATCAAATAAATACAGAAAACGGAGGAAACATTATGAAGAGAGTTCTCAAAAAAGTAACAGCAGCTCTTTTGGCAGCAACAATGGTAGTTGGACTTGCTGCATGCGGAAACGGTGGAAGTTCTGATGACAAGAGCAGCAAGAGCAGTAAATCAGGAAAGGTTAAAATCGGAGTTTCTATCTGGTCTTCAACAGACGTTCTTGGATCACAGTGTAAGAAGATGCTGGATGCAGCAGCTAAAGCACTGGATGTAGAAGTACAGTATGTTGACCAGGGACATGTATCTGAGAAAGTTACAGCTTCTGTAGAACAGTTAGCAGCAGCAGGATGCCAGGGAATCATCATCTGTAACTCATCTGATACAGAGATGACATCAGCAATCAAGACATGTAATGATAATAAAGTATATCTTGCACAGTTCTTCCGTGTAATCAGCAAAAAAGACAGTGCAGATATCTACAAAGCAGCAAAAGATTCCGCTTACTACATCGGAGCAGTTCATGAAGATGAACCTGAAAACGGTGCAGAACTTGTTAAGATTCTTCTTGACAAAGGTGATCGTAACATCGGTCTGATCGGCTGGGAGCAGGGAGATGCTACTTGGCTTGGAAGATGGGAAGGTTACAAAGCCGGAGTTGAAAAATGGAACAAAGAAAACCCAGACGACAAAGCAAAAATTTCTGAGCCACAGTACGCTGGTACAACTTCAGAAGGTGGATCAAAAGCCGCTGAAGCTTTAATGGCAGCAGATCCTAAGCTGGATGCATTGATCCCAGCTGGTGGTGGTGGAGATCCACTTCAGGGAGCAATCGCAGCAGTTGAACGTGCAGGAAAGACTCAGGATATCGATATCGTTTCTACAGACTTCCTTCCAGACCTTGGAGAAAGACTTCAGAACGGATCAATGGCCGGTGAATCCGGTGGACACTTCTGTGACCCACTGATCGCATTCATGATGGTTTACAATGCAGTCAAAGGTAACTACAAAGACTTCGCTGGTAAATTCGAAGATGTTCCATTCCCATACCTGTATGTATCATCAGCAGAAGACTATGCAGCATACGAGAAATATTTCGTAGATCAGCTTCCATACACAGACGATGAATTAGTAGCTATGTCTAAAGAAAGTATGAAAGAGCTGAAAGCTACTGCAGCAAGCGTATCTATCGCTGATGCAGAGAGCCGTGCCGCTAAATAAGACGGACACAAGATAACAGAAAATAATTTGGGGAGGGTGACGTCGCAAGAAAGGCGATGCCACCTTCTCTTTTAAAAAGATAATAAGAAGAGGTAGATAATATGGGCACTACTAAAAAACTCTCAGGAAAGACAATGGGGTATGTAATCCTGATCGGTCTTGTGATTGTTTCCTGGGTAATCTTTAAAATATTGACACCACATAACTTCGGCTCATTTTCCAATATGCTCAATTACTTTCAGGCCAGTCTGATTGCCACTGTAGGTGCGGTTGGTTTCTATTTCGTAATGGTAATGGGAATGTTCGATTTCTCTATTGGTGCAAACATCATGCTTTCCGCAATCGTTGGTTGCGTATTGGCAACAAAATTTAATTTAGGATATTTCGGACTGATTGTCGGAGGTATTCTTACAGGTACAATCGTTGGTTTATTAAACGGAATTTTCTATGTGAAATTAAGAATTCCATCTATGATCGTTACAACAGGTTTGGCACTTATCTATGAGTCGCTGGCAAACTACATGGCAGGTGGTGTAGAACAGACACTTCCGGCACACTTAAGAGCATTCGGACGTATGCCATGGGATATCATCCTTGCATTGGTAGCATGCGTTGTTGCTTACATATTCTTAAACTACACTAAAATCGGAACTTATACTTATGCGATCGGAAGTGACGAGTTCGTTGCTAAGAACATGGGTATTAATGTTAATAAATACAAGGTACTTGCATTCATCTTAAGTGGTGCGTTCCTTGGAGTAATGGCAATTCTGACAATCAGTTATGGTTCTTCAATGGTAGCGGTTACCGGTATGGCATCTATGAGCCGAAACTTCGTGCCGACAATGGGATGCTTCTTCGGTCTGGCATTTAAGAAATATGGTATGCCGCTGCAGGCTATTATCATCGGTGAATTCGTAATCAATATTATTTTCTTCGGTTTCATCGCACTTGGTGCTCCTACAGCGATCCAGGACGTTATTACAGGATTTGCACTGCTGATTATCGTTACTCTGACAACAAAGGTTACAAAAGGCGAGATTGTCAAGTAATAGAAGGAGGAAGACAGCAATGAGTGAAGTGAGATTACAGGTAAAACATGTTTCTAAAAACTTCGGTATCACGAAGGCGTTGAAAGATGTGTCATTTAATATCAATAAAGGTGAGGTTCACGCACTGATCGGTGAAAATGGATCCGGTAAATCAACAATGACAAATATGTTGACAGGAATCTATACACTGGAAAGTGGACAGTTCATTTTGGATGGAAAAGAAGTTCATCCGAAGAACCAGGTAGAAGCAAATGAAGAAGGTATTTCTATTATCGTACAGGAACTTGGAACTCTTTCCGGACTGACGGTAGCAGAGAATATCTTCCTTGGACATGAAGATCAGTTCGTTCATCTGGGAATCAAGAATACCGCAGCAATGAACAAAAAAGCAAATGAGCTTTTACAATCCTATGGATTTGATAAGATCAAAGCAGGAGATATGATTGATGATTACAATTTCGAAGACCGTAAACTGGTTGAGATCGTAAAAGCTACATATTTTAATCCTAAGATTGTCGTTGTCGATGAGACGACAACTGCTCTTTCGCAGGAAGGACGTGAAGAACTGTACAAACAGATGAATCGTGTCCGTGACAATGGAAATACGGTTATCTTTATTTCCCATGACCTTCCGGAAATTCTTGACAAATCCGATACAATCACAATCCTCCGGGATGGTGTATATATCGATACGGTTAAGAGTGCAGATGTGAACGAAGATGATCTGAAGAAGCTGATGGTTGGACGTGAGGTAACAGGTGATTACTATCGTTCAGACTATGGTGAAAAAGTATCAGATGAAGTTGTATTATCCGTAAAGAATGTTACAGTTCCAGGACTGATCGAAGATATCAGCTTTGATTTACACAAAGGAGAGATCCTTGGATTCGGTGGTCTGTCAGAATCAGGTATGCATGAGATCGGTAAAGCAATCTTCGGTGCATCTTATGACAGAGAAGGTGAAGTTGTTCTGGCTGACGGAACATACATCAACGATATTCCTACAGCAATTAAGCACAGCGTTGCTTATACATCCAAAGACCGTGACAATGAGTCGGTTGTGCTGAATCAGAGTATCGGTGACAATATCTGCTTACCATCATTAGATGAACTTGCTAATAAAGCACATATATTAAGCGATAAGAAACGTAGAGAGTTTGCCGATAAATATGCAAAACAGATGTCTGTAAAGATGAATGATGTAAACCAGTTCGTTTCAAATCTGTCCGGTGGTAACAAACAGAAAGTTGTTCTTGCAAGATGGATCGGAAAAGATTCTGATATCGTTGTTCTGGACAGTCCTACCCGAGGAATCGATATTAAGGTAAAACAGGACATCTATCAGTTGATGAACCAGATGAGAAAGAACGGTAAATCCATCATCATGATCTCAGAAGAGTTGATGGAGCTGATTGGTATGAGTGATCGTATCATTATTATGAAAGATGGAAAAATCAGTGGAGAACTTGAACGTAATCAGAACCTGGATGAAAATGGTCTGATTTCGATGATGGTATAAGGAGGCAACTATGGGAAGTCAAGTAAGTGCAAAAACAAACGATAAGGAGCAGCAGCTTAAGAAAGCGTCTAAGATGGCGATGGTTCGTGCGCTCCTGCCAATCGTAGGATTGGTTGTTATTTTCCTGCTGTTCAATGTCCTGACAGATTTCCGTATGATGGGAAATATGTCACTGGCATTTTCGCAGGTATATGTTACAATGATTGCAGCTATGGGCGTGTTCTTCATTATGACAATGGGCGGCCTGGACTTTTCTCAGGGATCTATCCTTGGAATTGCTTCAATCGTTGTATGTATTCTTTCAAAACATGGAATTGCAATTGCAATTCTTGGTGGTATTGCATCAGGTGCGATCATCGGTGCGATCAACGGATTCTTCTATGTATACCGTAAGATCAAATCATTCATTGTTACAATTTGTACCATGTTCTTATTCCGTGGATTTATCAAATATATGACAACGAATGCACCTGTTTCCGGTTCTGCAACATTGATCAATTATGACAGTACAGGATTCAAAGTGGCTTGTACAGTAGTTGTTCTGGTTATTGGATTTATCGCATTCCGTTATACAAAATTCGGAACATATTTAAAAGCGATCGGAGCTGGTGAAAAAGCAGCAATGTTCTCAGGAATCCGTACAGACAGAATGAAATTCCTCATGTATGTACTGGCAGGTGCACTGACAGGATTTGCGGCATTTATCAACGTTATCAAGGTCGGATCTGTTACATCTTCCGGTGGTAACCAGTTAGAGACACAGATTCTGATCGCTCTGGTATTAGGTGGTATGCCTATTTCCGGTGGAGCCAAGGTAAGATTTGAAAATATCGTTGTTGGATCTCTTCTTTACGTCGTACTGAACAGTGGATTGACAATGATGGGATTCTCAACACAGATGATGCAGTTGATCCAGGGAGTTGTATTCCTGATCTTCGTAGCAGTATTCGCAGACCGTGAATCACTTACAGTTATCAAATAATAAAATTATTTATTCATTACGGGCAAAGACATTCTTTGATGTTTTTGCCCGTAATTGGTATATGGAGCATTTATGAAGAATACGAATCAGGAAGGTCTGAAATATCAAAAATTATATAACTGGGCACATACACTGATTACCAGTGGTGTGATCAGGAACATGGATAAATTTCCATCAGAGCCGAGCCTGCAGAAGAAGTTCGGGTATTCCAGGCAGACAGTAAGAACGGCTTTGCAGCAGCTGGAAGAAGAAGGGCTGATCACCCGGGTGAGGGGGAGCGGAACATATGTGTCTTATGAAGGACAGATGATAGATGATGACCGGCCGAGAGTAGGACTGCTGCTTAGCTATTATTCGGAATATCTCTTCCCGGAGGTGTATGACGGCATAGAAGCTTCCCTGAGTGAAAAGGGGTATCGTATCGATGTGGCAGTTACCAAGAACCGTCTGAACGATGAAGCGGTTTATCTAGAGAGTATGCTGAAGAATAACGTCTCGGGTTTGATCATTGAAGGTTCACGTTCTGCATTTCCGAATCCGAATCTGCGTCTGTTTGAAGAAATTAAGAAGCGGAATATACCGACAATCTTTATACACAATCATTATGAAAATATGTCTTTTGACAGTGTAGAGATGTCGGACACCAGATCGGCCTATGAACTGACAAAGACGCTGATCGAACACGGACACAGGAAGATCGGAGGGATCTTGAAATATGACGATATGCAGGGAATTGCACGTTATAAGGGGTTGATCCAATGCATGTCGGATTATGGAATTAAATATGACGATGACTGCATCAGATGGTATTCTACCAGAGAGATGGAAGACAAGTTCGGTAAGAAAGGACTTACTCATATTTACCGTCACACTAGAGAGTGTACAGCAATGATGATCTATAATGATGAAGTGGCGAGAGTGTATTTGGAATTTCTGGATGAGAGAGGGATACACGTTCCGGAAGATGTGTCGGTAGTATCTTTTGATGATGCGGAGCTGATGGATAATACAGATGTTAAAGTACTGTCCGCCATACATCCGAAAAACAAGCTGGGATATATTACAGGGAATCATCTGTTGCGTATGATGGATGATGAAGACTGGCAGACAAAAAATTATGCATACCGTTTTCCGGTGAGAATAAATGATGGTAATTCCGTGAGAAAATTGTAGAAGTTAATCTTGACAGGAAATGGGAAAAAGAGTATTATACAAATATAGTATGTTACTTGTTAGTAAACGATGAACGAGGCATTAACTATGTGTAAATTATTAAATGTATTTATGCAGAGTTAGTGCCTTTTTTGTGTTAATAAGTTGATAAAAAGGAAAGACTATGCATAGATACACGTACAAAGAAAAGGAGAAAAATATGAAAGACAAAATCTTTGGCGTATTGCAAAGAGTAGGGCGCAGCTTCATGCTCCCGATCGCAATCCTCCCGGTAGCAGGATTGCTTCTCGGTCTTGGCAGCTCATTTACCAATGCCACAACCATTGCAACTTATGGACTGCAGGGAATCCTGGGAGAGGGAACAATCCTTCATTCGCTGCTGATTATTATGAACAAGGTTGGAAGTGCGATCTTCGATAACCTTCCACTGATTTTTGCCGTTGGTGTAGCCATCGGAATGGCAAAGAAGGAAAAAGAAGTTGCAGCATTATCAGCATTGATCGCATACTTTGTTATGCATATTTCCATTAACAGTATGCTGGAAATCAGCGGGAAGATCGCAGCTGACGGAACCATTTCCAAGAATGTCCTTGAAGGAACGATCGCTTCTGTGTGTGGAATCAATACACTGCAGATGGGTGTGTTCGGCGGTATTATTGTAGGACTTGGAGTTGCGGCGCTTCATAACCGTTTCCACAAGATTGTACTGCCAAATGCATTATCATTCTTTGGCGGTTCAAGATTCGTACCGATCATTTCAACAATTACTTATATGTTCGTCGGAATCGCAATGTATTTCGTATGGCCGGTTGTGCAGAACGGTATCTATGCACTGGGCGGTCTGGTAACAGGAACCGGATATTTCGGAACACTGATCTTCGGTATTGTAAAACGTGCGCTGATCCCGTTCGGACTGCATCATGTGTTCTACCTTCCGTTCTGGCAGACCGCTGTCGGCGGAACGATGGAAGTTGGCGGAAAACTGATCCAGGGTGGTCAGAATATCTTCTTCGCACAGCTTGCCGATTCTGCCAATATTACACATTTCAGCGCGGATGCGACAAGATATTTCTCCGGTGAGTTCATCTTCATGATCTTTGGACTTCCGGGAGCGGCACTTGCTATGTACCGTACGGCAAAACCAGAAAAGAAAAAAGCGGCAGGCGGACTGCTTCTTTCCGCAGCACTGACATGTATGTTAACAGGTATCACAGAGCCTCTGGAGTTCTCGTTCCTGTTTGTGGCACCGGTTCTGTTCGCAGTACAGGTTGTACTTGCAGGTAGTGCATACATGATTGCACATATCCTGAATATTGCAGTAGGACTGACATTCTCCGGCGGATTCTTAGATCTTCTGTTATTCGGTATCCTTCAGGGAAATGCGAAGACAAGCTGGATCAGAATCATTCCGGTAGGAATTATCTATTTCTTCCTGTATTACTTTATCTTCTCATTCCTGATCAAGAAGTTAGATCTTAAGACACCGGGTCGTGAAGATGATGATGCAGAGACAAAACTTTATACAAAAGCAGATGTCAATGCCAAAAAAGCAGGAAATACAGAAGCAGGTACAGAAGGAACTTCCGAAGATTCGCTTAGTGCGGAAATTACAAGAGGACTTGGAGGCTCTGCGAATATCGAAGACGTAGACTGCTGTGCGACAAGACTTCGTTGTACGGTAAGCAATGCAGATCTGGTAAATGACGGAATTTTGAAAGCAACAGGTGCATCCGGCGTGGTCCATCGCGGACAGGGTGTACAGATCATTTACGGACCGGGTGTGACGGTTATTAAGGCGAACCTGGAAGACTATCTGGAACATGCACCAAAAGAGCTGTATGAGCCTCAGAAAGACGCAGAAAGTACTGGTCAGAACATATCAGAAGATGATAAAATAGAAACCAAAGCAGAAGAAAAGAAAATTGTAGATACAATCGTGATCTCAAGTCCGATCACAGGAGTTGCGGCAGACCTTTCCACAACGCCGGACGAAGCATTTGCCGGACGTATGATGGGTGACGGTGCTGTTGTAACACCGGAAGATGCAATCGTAAGAGCACCGGAAGATGGAGAAGTATGCTTCGTATTCGATACCAAGCATGCGATCGGATTCATGACAGAGTCCGGAGTGAGCCTTTTGATCCATGTCGGTATTGATACCGTAAAACTGGACGGAAAAGGATTCGAATGCTTCGTTGAGAACGGACAGACGGTGAAGAAGGGTGATCCGATGCTGAAGCTGGATCTGGATTACCTGAAAGCAAATGCACCATCGGTAGCATCACCGGTTCTCTGTACAGAGCTTGAAGATAACCAGAAGATCCGCCTTCTGAATGAAGGAGAGATCAAGGCAGGAGATGAGCTTTTCGCAATTGATATCTACGAAGCGTAAAAGAATGTGATGTGGAGATACAAGTGGGGATATGATGTACAGGATAGAGAAAGTTTTAAATCATAATACCGTAATAGCCATCCATCAGGACGATCATAAAGAAGTCCTGATCATGGGAAAGGGAGTAGGATTCGGCAGAAAAGTTGCAGAAAGAATCGAAGTAAGACCAGAAGACCGTTTATATTCTCTCCAAAAATATAAAGAGCGGGGCGGGGCAAAAGAAATCATAAAGTCTATCGCACCGGAATTTCTGGAACTGACGAATGCTGTGCTCGACGAGGCTGAAAAGGTATTTGGGAAGATTGACCGTATGGTACTATTCCCACTTGCAGACCATATTGCATTTGCAGTAAAACGTATTCAGAATCATGAGCAGATCAGTAATCCGCTCACAGAAGATATCCGTGTGTTATTCCATATGGAATTCAAGGTGGCGGAAAGTATCCGGCCTCTTTTGAAAAAGCAGTTTCAAATCGATATAGAAGACGACGAGATCGGATATGTGGCACTTCATATCCATTCGGCAATAGAAGACGAGAAAGTATCACAGGCAATGCAGATGGCAAGATCTGTCAGGGAATGCATCAGTATGGTAGAAGAAGCGATCGGAAAACCAATCGATATTGCATCATTATCTTACAACCGTCTGATGAATCATATCCGTTATATGGTGGCAAGAGCCTTGAGCGGTGAGAAGCTGAAGGTGAATATGAACGACTATATGGAAGTGAAATTCCCGGAATCTTTTGGGATGGCACAAGTCATCTGCGACCAGGTAGGTACGAGTCTGGGAGTAAAGCTGGAAGAAGTAGAGACAGGATATCTGGCAATGCATATTGAAAGAGTTGCCAATGACGAACGTGAAATAGAAGAATAGTACACTTCGGGAAAAAGGCGGAAAATACACAAAAATAATTTTTTTTTGAAAAAAATAAAAAAAATTCAAAAAAACACTTGCAAAAGATATTGCGTTATGATATTATAAATCTCGGTCACGCAAGAGAAATAAAAACACGAAGCAGTGACTGAGATATGGCTCCATGGTCAAGCGGTTAAGACATCGCCCTTTCACGGCGGTAACACGGGTTCGATTCCCGTTGGAGTCATTACCTAAGTAATTAGGTAAAATGCCGATGTGGCTCAATTGGCAGAGCAGCTGATTTGTAATCAGCAGGTTATCGGTTCGAGTCCGATCATCGGCTTAGTCCTTACGGGACTTAAAGATTTTGGACCTTTAGCTCAGTTGGTTAGAGCAATCGGCTCATAACCGATCGGTCCTGGGTTCGAGTCCCCGAAGGTCCATGAAATGGCCCAGTGGCTCAGTTGGTTAGAGCGCCGCCCTGTCACGGCGGAGGTCGAGAGTTCGAGTCTCTTCTGGGTCGCTTGCTTGTCACTTTTAGTGAGCAGGCGATAAACAATTAAATATGGGATCATAGCTCAGCTGGGAGAGCATCTGCCTTACAAGCAGAGGGTCATAGGTTCGAGCCCTATTGGTCCCATTTCGTGATAGTAAGTTATCACGATTTGCAAGTAGTGTAATCACGAAATGTGACGCGATGCTTCGCATCGATGCACACAACTCCTTCGGAGTTGGCGCGATTCATCTTGTATGCCGCAGTGGCGGAACTGGCAGACGCACAGGACTTAAAATCCTGCGGGACTAACCTCTCGTACCGGTTCGATTCCGGTCTGCGGCATTAGGTTGAGGTGCCTCAAACCCTTATAATTATAGGGTTTGAGGCACTTTTTGTTTTACATAAAAAGTTGTACAAAGTTGTACAGGCAGTATTTACAGGGCTTAGGCCAGTATTCGGGCCATTTCTGTTGAGTCTCGTTCGGTAGTACGTTGTCCGATGTAGTGCTGGGTCATCGCAAGATTCGAATGTCCCAAGAGTGGCTGGATGTCAATTGCTTTTACACCAGCATCAAAAAGCATCGAGGCGTTGGTAAAGCGGATTTTATGGCTGGAAAGATATGTAATCCCCAGTTCACCGCAATATTTCTTTAAACGCCGGTTAAACGTATCTGTAGTAAGCGGCCGTCCCTCGTGCATGAATACAAGCTTTCCATTTGGATTAAGCTCTTTCATTTTTCTCAGAATATTAATTCCAGCTTCTGGAAGTTCTTCGGTACGTATACTGTAAAAGGGATTGCCTTTTGGATCCTTTAAGACACGATGAGGATGACTGAAAGTCATATCCTCTTGTAACGTACGTTCTTCTACCAATTGCTGCTTGATTGTGATAATATTTTCGTTCTCCGTATCCCAAGTTAATCCTTTGATTTCTCCGACTCGAAAAATTCCATAAAACGCGAATTGAATTGCAAGTGTGTAGGCATCTTGCTCTAAAGTCTTTAGATAAGACAGTAGCATAGCACGTTCTTCTACTGTGTAAGCTTTTTTTGAAGCATTTGGCAATTTGAACTTTAATGTGTTGCAAGGAAGATCGGTAATAGGACTAAATGTAATAATTTCATTTAGCACAGCATGACGAAAGATGCCATTTAGTACAGACTTACGGTTGTTAAAGTCCTTTCTGGTAATCTTTCCGTTTCCGGTCCAAATTTGAAATAATTTCATTACATGTACTGGTTTGATCTCTGCAATTTGCATTCTTGCTAATTCTGTATCTGCAATGAATCGGTTCCAAATTCCGATGTCCTCTTCAATCGTTTTCTGAGATACGATTTGGGTTTCTGCACGATGCTGCACCCACTGCTTGTAGATATCTTCTAATGTGTTATTGAAGTAGTAATCATAGAGTTTCTGCACCAGCTCTTTTTCTGATGGTGCAATAAATTGTGGATTATAAGATTTATATCGTCCGTCTTTGCAAGCATAGAACTCTTTGCGCTTTTTGTCTTTGAAATAAATTTCGCTGACTAGTTTTTTCTTTTTTGCATATGTCATGTCCGTGTATTGCGACATCTCTGCTGTGTTTAATGTAGCACTTTCGATTAATGATTGCAAGGCGATGATCGTGTTGTACAAATTCTGTTGTTCTGCCGTTAGTTCCGGGTTTTGGAATTTGTTTTGCACTTTTTAAAAGTTACAACTCCTTTCAATGATAGTTTCCCCTCATATATAGTAGTGACAGAAAGGTGAACGAGGTTTGGCGTATAATTATTGGTAAATACATATTGCGATAATAGTGAAAGAACAGTTATTGAAAGTTGTACGAAAAAAAATAAGGGAAAAGAAGGGATTGAAGAATTTTGTCCAGAAACAGGAGTTCTAAAAAGAATCTGACATTACTATAAAAGAGAAGATGATGGCTGTCTCAAAGAGATGGAATTTGTAAAAATGTAAAAGTTGCAAAACGTTTCTGTCATACTACTACATGTAGGAGATTTTTTACTGTACAAAAGAAATATGGAGAAAATATTGGATTGAAAAATTTTGTTCAGAAATAGGAGTTGTAGAAAGAATCTTACACTACTATAAAGGAGGAGATGATAATAGTGGAAAAGAGATAGAATTTATAAAATGCAAAAGTTACAAAACGTTTCTGACATACTAATATATGTAAAAGTGTTTTTAAAAGAGTTACCAAAAGAGAAAAATGATTACCCCTTAGAACTTAATACTGACATCCGGTGTTGCGAGCCACATTCCGGCATTTCTACCGCGGGAAAAATCGCACTAATATCCTAGTAAATGAGAAGTAATGGAGCACACAAATTCAGGGGACCCTCCTGCTAGGTAATGCTGACGGTGAACGCAACCGTTCTGTGACGAGCAGATAAATTGCCAGGCCTGGAATAGACATGAGGGTATTTTACCCTGGGTGAAGGAAGACCAGCTGTAAACAAATGGAAAGCTGATTACGAGGGCATGTAGAGTGAAGGAAGGTTACTGTGTGGACCTCCGTATTTTCCTTACTGTTGAACCCCTATTAGCTGCATACAAGATAACTATGTTTTTTTGTCTGCGGCTAGTAGGCGTTCCCTAGCTGGCCGAACGCCTTGGCTAAAGCGGAAGGACGCTGGAACGCTTTCGGCTGTGAGTCCATCTAAGGGATGCGGTTCTACAGAACGGCGATTCGGACAGCGGACGCAGCCGGGAACTTACGGAGAAGGCCACTACTTCCGTGGCCAACCCGCTACGGGTAACGAAAACTTATAAGTATATAGAAAGAAAAGAAAAAGAAAAGAAAGAAATAAGATATAGAGATACCTCTTATCTTCCCTTTAGATACAGAGAGATACACAAGGGAATACAGAGGATAGACATGAAGAGAATAGGGAATGAATTTAAGAGAAGATAATATATATTTTCCTGTACTTTGTGTATGTACAGCTAATGGGAATATTCTTATACTTTAGATAAATAAAAAATAGGAGGTACTATAATGGCAAAAAAGATATTAATCACTGGAGGAGCCGGATACATCGGTAGCCACACAGCACTGGAACTTTTAAATGAAGGATATGAAGTGGTTGTATATGACAATCTTTGCAATTCATCAAAAGAATCATTAAAACGGGTAGAAGAACTTACCGGAAAGCACATTACATTCTATGAAGGAGATGTAATGGACGAAGCTGCTTTAAAAGAAATGTTTGAAAAAGAAAACGTAGATGCAGTAATCCACTGTGCAGCGCTGAAAGCAGTCGGAGAATCGGTACAGAAGCCATTAGAGTACTACCGTAACAATATAACAGGAACCCTGACACTGATGGATGTGATGAAACAGACAGGTGTTAAGAATATTGTATTCAGTTCATCAGCAACTGTATACGGAAGTCCAGAAGAGATGCCAATCACAGAGGAGTGCCCGAAGGGACAGTGTACCAATCCTTACGGATGGACAAAATCTATGATGGAACAGATCATGACGGACGTACAGAAGGCGAATCCGGATATGAATGTTATCCTGCTTCGTTACTTTAACCCGGTTGGAGCACATGAAAGCGGCCGTATTGGAGAGGATCCAAAGGGAATTCCGAACAACCTGATGCCATATATTTCACAGGTGGCAGTCGGAAAGCTTGAGAGGCTTGGAGTATTTGGTGATGATTACGATACACCGGATGGAACCGGAGTCCGTGATTATATCCATGTTGTAGACCTTGCAAAGGGACATGTAAAAGCAATCAACTATATTTTCAGTAATCCGGGATTGGATGTGATTAATCTTGGAACGGGTGTCGGATATTCTGTACTTGATATGGTAAAAGCATTCAGCAAGGCTTGCGGAAAAGAGATTCCTTATGAAATCAAACCAAGAAGAGCCGGAGATATTGCGATGTGTTATGCAGATCCTGCAAAGGCAGCAAGAGTTCTGGGATGGAAGGCTGAAAAAGGACTGGATGAGATGTGTGCAGACTCATGGAGATGGCAGTCTCAGAATCCGAATGGATACGAAAAATAATAAAGATATTATTATCGTAAAAGAATTTAAGAAATGAAAAAGTCATACGAATTCAGAAAAACAGGAGAAATGGTGGATTACATCGTTTCTCCTATTTTTCTGAATATAACATACAATATTCGATAAATGATTTCATGTTTTTTGTCAAGTGTTTGTTTCGATGCAAAATAAGATTTAGGTTCCTTTTTAGAGGTTTTGGAAAAGATAGATATGAAACACGGTGTTCCAGGATATCTTTTTTAATCATCATTTCAGGAAGAACAGAAACACCAAGCCCCATTGCAACACCTTGTACAATCGCTTGAGTACTGGAACTTTCCCATAATGGATGGATGTGTATGTCTTTTAAAGAAAAATATGCATCCAAAATTTCACGACCAGCACTTCCCTTCTCTCTCATGAGAAACGGGTGTAGGGCTAGTTCTTCTAAAGTAATAGACGTTTTGGAAGCTAGGGAAGAGTCTGGTGGAACGATTGCACAAAGTTTGTCTTCCATAAAAGGTCGCAAAATGATATCTGGATGTTCGGACTGATTTTCAATTAGACCAATGTCAATTTTATTATCGAGGATATGTTGTTCGATGGCTGAAGACTTATTAACAATGACTTCAAGGCGAAGATCAGGATTATGTTTTTGATATTCTTTGATCAGTTCAGGAAGAATATGAGTACCAATTGTGATGCTTGCCCCAATACGTAGAGTCCCGATATTGTCCCAGTTTTTTATATGTTGCTCCATTTCGTTAAATAGTGAGACGATATGAATGGCATAACCATAAAGATGTTTAGCAGCTTCAGTGGGAGTAATTCCACGACCAATCCGGTCGAATAACTGAACTCCATAGTATTCTCCTAATTCTTTGATTGCAAGACTAACAGAGGGTTGAGCAATGTGAAGTGTATTTGCAGCTTTGGTTATGCTCTTATGTTCATAAACTGAAACAAAAATATGAAGATGTCGTAATGTCATAATTTTCCTCCTTAAAAATATATAATAAAATCATTATATTTTGTATATAATAATAGTATTTTACATAAGTGTCAAGCAAGAATATACTAAAAAGCGATGAAAGGAAAGGGAAAGAAGATGGAGAAAAAAAATAAGAAGAAGATGCTGTGGAAGATATTTATTTCAACATTATATCTGAGTGCTTTTACTTTTGGTGGTGGTTATGTAATTGTTACGTTGATGAAAAAGAAGTTTGTGGATGACTATCATTGGATTGAGGAAAATGAAATGCTTGATTTAGTGGCAATTGCACAGTCATCACCTGGAGCAATTGCGGTAAATGGAGCAATAGTAGTGGGGTACAAATTAGCAGGAATATTAGGAACTATAGTTGCAATTATCGGGACAGTGATTCCACCATTTCTAATTATTTCCATAATATCGTTTTGTTATAATGCATTTCGTAGTAACTACTTTGTAAGTCAGATGCTAGAAGGAATGCAGGCAGGAGTTGGTGCTGTGATTGCTTCTGTTAGTTATGAAATGGGAGCTGGAATAATTTCGAAAAAAGATGTGGTATCTGTATTGATTATGATAGGTGCATTTATAGCAGCTTGTATTTTTAATATTAATGTAATTTTCATTGTGATTATATCTGGAATAATTGGAATTATTCGGACATGCGTTATCGGGAAGGAGAGGATGTAAATGATTTATTGGGAATTATTCCTAAGCTTTTTGCAAGTTGGTTTATTTAGTTTTGGAGGAGGATATGCGGCAATGCCGTTGATTAGAGGGCAGGTTGTAACGGTGCATCATTGGCTTAGTATGTCAGAATTTACAGATTTGATAACAATTTCCCAGATGACACCAGGACCGATTGCCGTGAATTCGGCAACATTTGTTGGAACAAAGATTGCTGGAACTCTAGGAGCGTTAGTTGCAACATTTGGATGTATTTTACCATCGTGCATTATTGTTACAGTAATTGCTAGACTGTATTTGAAATATCGGAATATGGCTGCTTTGCAAGGAATATTGAATTCTCTAAGACCAGCAGTGGTGGCGATGATTGCAGCGGCTGGCATATCAATTCTGATTACAGCTTTTTGGGGGAATACAGGAATGATATCGCTGGTTGGAACAAAATGGACTCTTGTTGTAATTTTTATGATATGTGTTGTATTATTACAGAAGGTAAAAATGAATCCAATCGGGGTTATGGCTTTGGCAGGCATTATGAAGGTTGGAATATCATTTATTGGAGGATAGGATGAAAAATATAAGCGTACTAATTAAACCGGCATCAGGTGCATGTAATATGACATGTGATTATTGCTTTTATTGTGATGAAGCTGCAAAAAGAGAACAAAAATTTTATGGAATGATGAGCGAAGAAACATTGAAGAATATGATTAGGAGAACAATGCTTCATTCGGAAGGAAGTGTAAGTTATACCTGGCAAGGTGGAGAACCAACACTTCGCGGACTAGATTTTTTTCGTAAGGCGCTTTATTTGCAAAAAAAATACAATCGAAATCACTTGCAGGTTATTAATGCATTTCAGACAAATGGTTATGGTATAACTGATGATTGGTGCATGTTTTTTAAAGAAAACAAGTTCCTTGTTGGTGTATCTGTAGATGGCCTTCCAGAAATACATGATTCGATACGGCATAATAAAATTGGAGATGGAACATTTGAACAGATTAATAAAAATATAAAATTGCTAGATAAATATAACGTAGAATATAATATTTTGACTGTAGTAACTCCAAAAGTTGCTAAGAATATAAAATCCATTTATGCATTTTATAAACAACGAGGGTGGCATTACCAACAATATATTGCTTGTCTGGATCCATATGGTGAAGAACACGGGAAAATGTCTTACTCTATCCTGCCAGAACAATATGGAAAATTTTTAGTAGAATTATTTAAATTATGGTATAAAGATTTGCAAGAAGGATGTCATCCATATATAAGACAATTTGAAAATTATGTGGGATTAGCAGCGGGATATATGGCTGAATCTTGTGAACAGCGGGGAAAATGTGGAGTTCAATATGTGGTAGAAGCAGACGGAAGTGTATATCCTTGCGATTTTTTTGTGATGGATAAATTTTATCTTGGAAATTTAAATACAGATATTATATCGAAAATAGATGAGAAGCGTAAGGAAGTGGGATTTATAGAATGCTCAGAAAGAGTGAATCAAAAATGTAAAAATTGTACATATTACAGATTGTGCAGGGGAGGGTGTATGCGAAACCGAGAACTAGGAGATAAGGAATATTTGAATTATTTTTGTGAAGGCTATCAAATCTTTTTTGAACATTGTTATGAAGAGATTCTGAAACTAGGTGATAGAGTAAATTATAGATAAAATGGGCAACGTTTAATTAATTAAAAAGGTGGAGTGAAGTTTATTCATCCCACCAGTTTGGTGTATTTATTGTGAGTAAAGACTGCTGGAATTCCTTTGGAGGGATTCCGGTAGTCTTTTTGAATACTCGGCTAAAGTATAAAGGATCATTAAATCCGGTCATTTGTGCAATGTTAGACAAACTCATGGAATTAGTAGCAATTAACTCTTTGGCTTTTTCGATACGAAGCTCTGTTAAATACTTCATGGGAGAACTCCCGATTCTTTTTTTAAATAGGTGCGAGAAATATCCTACACTTAATTTACAGTATTCAGCCATGGATTCGACATTCCAATCATCCATATACGTCTGATTTAGTTGAATTACAAGACGGTTTATAGAAAAATCATTTCCAAATGGGGAAAGAATCTGTTGATGGGATCGTGCAATTGTGGCAAGAATCTGCCAAAAATTGCTTAATACCATATCTTCAAAAAAAGGTTTTTTTAATTGTAATTCAATGATAACCTCTTGGAAAAAAGTTTTCAGTAAACTATGTTCGCCGATGTAACAATTATGTAGATTGTATTTTTGGATTATTTTTTCACAATTGTAACCAGTAAAGTGAATCCAATAGATTTCAGGATGCTCCTTAAAAAAATAAGAATAGGTTTGTGCTTCCTTTGGGCGAAACAGAAGGACATTTCCGGCACTGAGAGATTTCCACTTTCCATGAATGTAATAGTGTCCGGCACCCTTATAAATATAAATTAGTTGATAGTCTACTCGTCCTGCTGCTCGATTTTGTTTATAGTCCTTTGTTTTGAAAATCTGCATACCACAACAGTTTACAGTGAGTGCTGTAGAAAGATCTTCAAATCCAGTGGCTCTTCGTTCGTTTCTAAGATGTCCTGATACATTTATCATAAAAATCTCCATTCTGCCAGCTAGAGGCGACAAAAAAACAATACAGTATGCCTTATCTATCATCATAATCAAATGTTGTTTAAAGAGCAAGCATTAGAAAAAAAATGATTGAGAAAAGCAGAATTATCCATGTTAAACGCATAATTTGACATAGAAATGGCGAAAATATAGGAATATACTAGGTCAAGCAGATGAGCAAAAGCAGAATTAAGTATATTACGAAAATCAAGGAGGATAGAATATGAGAAAGCAAGTAATATTTCTGATGACTGATACAACCAGAAAAGACATGGTTGGATGTTATGGATATCCTAAAATGAAAACTCCAAATTTGGATCGCCTAGCAGAAGAAGGAATCCGATATGAAAATGCATATACATGTCAGCCAGTGTGTGGTCCGGCAAGAAGTGCAATCTTTACTGGTACATTCCCGCATACCAATGGAATGGTAACGAATAGCATTGCATTGGGTGATAATGTAAAAACAATAGGACAGAGGTTATATGATCATGGAATCCAATGTGGTTATATAGGAAAATGGCACTTGGATGGATCTGATTATTTTGGAAATGGGCGTTGTCCAGAAGGTTGGGACCCAGAATACTGGTATGACATGAAAACTTATTTAAACGAATTAACTGACGAAGAAAAAGTAAAATCCAGAAACCCTAAAGAATGTTATAAGGATGACTTTTCGGAAGAGTTTACATACGCACATCGTTGTTCTAATCGAGCAATCAAATATTTAGAAAAGCATCAAAATAATGATTTTTTCTTAAGTGTATCTTATGACGAACCGCATGGACCATCACTTTGCCCGAAACCTTATAATCATATGTATGATGGATTTAAATTTGATAGTTGTCCTAATTTTCAGGATGATCTTTCTAAAAAACCATTTATGCAAAGACTTTGGTCTGGTAAGAATTTACATGCAACAGAAGATGAAATTAATCGACCGACAGATGGATTATCACTGTTTTTAGGATGCAATTCATATGTAGATTATGAAATCGGAAGAGTATTGGATAAAATACGGGAAGTTGCACCAGATGCACTTGTAATTTTTACATCAGACCATGGAGATATGCTTGGGGCACATCGATTGTTTTCTAAAAATGCTGCAGCGTACAAAGAGGTTGCAAATATTCCGTTGATTATCAAAGGTGGAGCCAAGGGGTATGTAGAAGAAGCAATGGCATCTCATATAGACATTGCACCGACGATATTGGACTATTTTGATATTCCAATTCCTAAACTTATGGAAGGAAAGAGTATGCTTTCACAGATTGAGAATCCAGAAAAAGAAATTAACGATGTGATCTTTACGGAGTTCACAAGATATGAAATTGATCACGATGGATTTGGTGGATTACAGATTATGAGGGCTGCTATATCCAAACGGTATAAACTGGTAATTCATTTGTTGGATTCAGACGAATTTTATGATATGGAGAAAGATCCATATGAGATAAATAATTTAATTGATGATGAAAATTATGTGGAGGAGCGCAATGCGTTGCATGATAAATTAATTCAACATATGAATGATACAAGAGATTTATATCGAGGATATCAGTGGAGAATGCGTCCATGGAGAAAAGACTTCGTTCCAAATTGGGAAAATGAAGGATATACAAGGCAAAGAGAAAATGAAGAGTATGAACCGAGACAGTTGGATTATGATACGGGACTTCCGATGAAAGAGGCCGTAAGAAAAAAATGCTAAATGAAGACAAGGAGAGAGGACAATGGAAGAAAAGAAATATTTAAAATGGTATAATAAAGTAGGATATGGATCAGGAGATATAGCTGGTAATGTGGTATTTGCATTCTTATCTTCGTTCATTATGATTTACTTGACAAATACTGTAGGACTGAATGCAGGTGTAATTGGTTCATTGATTGCAGCATCGAAGGTATTGGATGGTATATCGGATGTCGTTTTTGGATCAATGATTGACCGTACTCATACAAAGATGGGAAAAGCAAGACCGTGGATGCTCGGGGCATATTTTGGATGTGCAATAACATTGATTGCAGCATTTTCTGTACCAACAACAATGGGAAAGACATCTCAGTATGTGTGGTTTTTTATTACATATTTGTTGCTAAATGCGGGATTTTATACAGCAAATAATATCGCCTATTCTACATTAACGGCTTTAATTACAAAAAATGTCAAAGAAAGAGTACAAATGGGATCAATTCGATTCATGTTTGCATTTGGAACAAGCTTTATTATTCAGACTATTACTGTTGGATTGGTTCAGAAACTTGGTGGCGGAGCAGAAGGATGGAGAACAATTGCAATTATTTATGCAATTATAGGTTTAATTTCAAATACATTGACTGTATTTTCAGTTAAAGAATTGCCAGAAGAAGAACTTCGAAATGGAGAAGAAAAAGTAGAAGAAAAATACAGCTTGATTGAATCAATTAAAATGTTGGTACATAATAAATATTACATTGTGATTCTTGTGGTTGACATTCTCAGACAAACTTATTCGGCGATTATAAACTGTGGAATTTATTATATGACATATGTGCTTGGTAAAGCAGAATTACTAGGAACATTTTCGGGTGCGATTAACTTGGCTCTTATTGTAGGACTTGCATTTTTACCAATGCTGGTAGCAAAATACAAAGGATATTATAAGTTGAATTTTTCTGGATATTTAATTGCGGCAGCAGGAAGAGGAATTGTAATTATTGCAGGATATATGGGAAATGTTCCATTGATGTTAGCTGGTACAGCAATTGGTGCGATTGGTATGGCGCCATGGCAGGGTAACTTAAACGCTTTGGTTGCAGAATGTTCAGAACATACATTTTTACAATATGGAAAGAGAATTGATGGAACAATGTATTCTTGTACATCCATGGGGTTAAAAGTTGGTAGTGGACTTGGTACAGCAATTGTTGGATGGTTACTTAATTTTGGCGGATTTAATGGTCAATTGAAGGTTCAGTCACAGTCTTGTATTAATATGCTTCATTTCATGTATTTATGGCTTCCGATGATTATTAATATATTGGTAGCATTATTATTGACACAATTAAATGTTGAAAAAGCAAATGAAAAATTAAGAATTCAAAAAGAAATTGGAATAACGAAATAAACATATGGCGGTTCTGGGAAAAGGGCCGCCATATGTAAATAGACAGTGTTATTTTATGCATATTTTCGAACATCTGCTGTATATGAATTTAATAATTGAAAACGTATAATAGCAGTAAAAATAAAGAAAATTCAGAGGAGGGCATACGAATGATCGTACCTAACTATTACGAAAACCTTCAGGTGCTTCATGAAAATACAATGCCATATCGTGCATATTATATTCCGGCATCAAAACCAATGGGCACACTTGTTCATGACAGAGAAAAGTCGGATCGCTTCCAGTTGCTGAATGGAGATTGGAAATTTAAATATTATAAAAGTATTTATGACTTACAGGAGGAGTTCTATCGGGAGGAGACATTGACGGAAACCTATGATGAAATCCCGGTACCTGGAATTTGGCAGAATTATGGTTATGACAGCCACCAGTATACGAATGTACGTTATCCGATTCCGTTAGATCCGCCATATGTACCACAGGAAAATCCGTGTGGAACATATATACATGAATTTGATTATAGCAAAGAGGAAAAAGCTCCGAAAGCGTATCTGAATTTTGAGGGCGTGGATTCCTGCTTTTATGTATGGATGAATGGACAGTATGTAGGCTACAGCCAGGTGTCTCATGCAACTGCAGAATTTGATGTTACAGAGTTTATGAGAGATGGAAAAAACCGTCTGGCAGTATTGGTATTAAAATGGTGTGACGGAACATATCTGGAAGATCAGGACAAATTCCGAATGACAGGAATCTTCAGAGATGTGTACATCTTAAAACGCCCGGAAAATATATTATATGATTATTTTACAACAACTAAAATAAATGGAACTGATGCGGAGATAGAGATCCGTGCAAACTTTGTAGGAGAAGGAAATATTGCAGAAAATATGAAGATTCTTCTCAAGAATGAAGATGGTACATCCGTAAGTGAAGGTCATTTCGAACGAGTGGCGGAAGAAAACGGATATACACATAAAGCTACATTTATAATTAAGAATCCAACTCTTTGGAATCCGGAGCAGCCTTATCTGTATCAGCTTATCTTGTTCTCTGATGCAGAGACGATTGCAGACCGGGTCGGAATCCGTGAGATTTCAAGAGACGGAAGTATTATTTACATGAATGGTGAGAAGATCAAGTTCAAGGGTGTGAATCGGCATGACAGTGATCCGGTGACAGGTTCTGTCATTGGTATTAATCAGGTTAAAAGAGATTTGATTATGATGAAACAGCATAACTTTAATGCAGTGCGCAGCAGCCATTATCCAAATTCTCCATACTTTTATCAGCTCTGCGACGAGTACGGTTTCTTTGTAATCGATGAAGCAGACAATGAAAGTCATGGAACGCAGACGCAGTATTTACAAAATTCAGAATGGGATAATGTCGTTGAGCAGTGGAATAAACGAATTGCGAATAACCCGGATTTCATACCGGCAACGATGGATCGTACTAAGCTGTGTGTATACCGTGAAAAGAACCGCCCATGTATTGTTATCTGGTCTATGGGAAATGAATGTGCTTACGGATGTACCTTTGAAGAAGCGTTAGAATGGACGAAGAAATTCGATCCGACACGACTCACGACATATGAGAGCGCCTTTTATAGAAGTACAGACAGAACTTATGATTATACAAATATTGATATCGTAGGAAGAATGTACCCTGCGTTTGATGAAATTGATGAATATATGAAAGAACAGCCGGATAAACCACTTCTGCTGGTAGAATACTGCCACGCTATGGGAAATGGACCGGGAGACTTAGAGGACTATTTTGAACTGATTCAGAAATACGATTCTTTATGCGGTGGCTTTGTGTGGGAATGGTGTGATCACGCTATTGATAAAGGTACTGCAGAAAACGGGAAGCGGATCTACTACTATGGAGGTGATCATGGAGAAGAAATCCATGATGGAAACTTCTGCATGGATGGTCTGGTATATCCGGACAGAACACCACATACGGGATTGAAAGAATACAAGAATATTTATCGACCGGCAAGAGTAACTTCGATTGATCAACAAGCGGGAGAAATTACATTACATAATTATATGAATTATGTGGATTTAAAAGATTACCTTTATGTTGATTATGAATTAAGCAGAGATGGTGAGACACTTATGACAGGTAGCACCGAAATAGAAAAGAGTATTCCGGCAGGTGAAGAAGGTACAATAAAAATCCCTCTGTATGTTCCTGAAAGCGGCAAGTGTTATTTGAAAGTAAAATATTACCTGAAAAAAGCAACGCAGCAAATGTATGATGGGGAAGAACTTGGGTTCGATGAAATTTTGTTAGAAAATACGGATTCACGTAATCAGAAAGTGAAAAAGCTGTTAGAGGATTGCAAGGAAAACCAGAAAGTATTAACGTCATTGGAAGTTACAGAGACGGACAGCTATCTTACGATTGGTATTGGTTCTCCAAAGTGTCTGTATATCTTTAATAAGCAAAGTGGAGTATTTGAAAGCCTGCAAAAAGAAGACAAAGAATTATTGGAGCGTCCGATGGAATTTAATATTTGGAGAGCTCCGACGGACAATGATCGTAAGATTAAAGAAGAATGGTATAATGCGCATTATAATCAGAGCTATTCCAGAGCTTACGAGACAACTTATGAAGAAATAGAACATAAAGTAATCATTCATTGTGTCTCTGCAATAGTAGCGCCAACGGTACAGAGAATTTTGAATATAAAATCGGACTGGGAAATTACTTGCGATGGAACAATCAAAGTAAATATGCAGGTAGAGAAGGACATGGAATTTCCAATGCTTCCAAGGTTCGGTATTCGCCTCTTCATGAACAGAAACTTTGACGATGTAGAATACTTTGGAATTGGACCGGATGAAAGTTATATTGATAAATGCAGGGCCGGAAGTCATGGTACTTACACTGCAAAAGTAGATGATCTTCATGAAGATTATTTACGTCCTCAGGAAAATGGAAGCCATACAGACTGTGATTATCTGGAAATTAAGAATAAAAATACAGTGTTTACAGCCATAGGTAATCAGCCATTTTCGTTTAATGTATCTTCTTATACACAGGAAGAACTGACGAAGAAAAAACACAGTTATGAACTGGAACCATCAGGATATACGGTTGTATGTCTAGATTATGCACAGAGTGGAATCGGATCTAATAGCTGTGGTCCAGTACTTTCGGAGAAATATCAGTTGAATCAGAATCATTTTGAATTTGACATGACATTAATTTGGAAATAATGAAATAGAGAAAAGAAAAATGCTATTGTCATCGGTTTACAGATGACAATAGCATTTGTAATAATCAGCATAAAAACAAATTACATTATTGAAATAATTTTTTAATCCTTTTAAAAGTTTCATTTGAAGTCCTCCTTTATTTTTTTATTTATCCTTGTTACAAGTGTATTGTAATATAGAAAAAGAAGAGATGCGTGTCAAAAGAATAGAAAAAGTAGACAAAAATTGCAGGAGAAATAAAATGTTCCCAGTATACGAGCAGAAAAAAGAAAATGTACATATATTACAAAAAACATCCAGACATGCACCGCCACATCTGCATAATTCGGTTGAATTCATATATGTGATAAGTGGAAGTATGGAAATTGGTATGGGACAAGAACTGTTCCATATGGACGAAGGTGATTTCGCTGTGATTTTCCCGGATGTAATTCATCATTATCAAGTGTTTGAAAAAGGAAAAAATAAATCTATCTATGTGTGGGCACTTCCAGTGATAACGAGCAATTATATGGACACGTTGCAAAATCTCTGCCCAGTAGATCCTGTTATAAAAAAGGCTGACTTACATCCAGATATAAAATATGTATTGCAGGCATTACTGCAACAAAAAAATATATCGAAAGAAAAGAAGGAAGAAATTCAGAATACTTCAGAAAATGTGTTGGAAGAACGATCAGTAGAACAAGCGTATATACAAATCTTACTGGCCAGGAGTCTTGGAAAAATGAAACTCATGGATAAAAAGAGTGTAGAAAGTAATGACATTGTTTATCAGGCGGTATCTTATATAGCAAAACATTTTAGAGAAGATTTATCGTTGGAAAAGATTTCGAAAGAATTGGGTGTGAATAAATTTACACTATCAAGAGTATTTTCAGGAATATTCCATAAAAATTTCAAGCAATATATAAATGAACATAGATTGAATTATGCAAGTGCAATGTTGGAATGTTCTAATGAAGATATTACAAGCATCTATCTGGATGCTGGATTTGAGAGTCAAAGAACGTTTAATAGAGTGTTTAAAGATAGGTTTAGGATGACACCGCGAGAGTATCGAAAGAGATTTAGAGAATAGAGGAAAAAGATGGAATCGTTTTCTGTTTAGAAATAAAAAGGATATATAATAAACATTAGAAAATGGATTTAATATGTGATGAAGAGGGGGATTATTTTGGAAGATTATGTTGAAAAAAGTAATAAGGGAAAAAGATAAGGAGAAATTAGATATGAATGTTTTTAAAGAGTTGGGAAAAGATTTAAATTATAAAGATATTTTACAAGTTGATGGAGCGTTTTCAGCGTGTCACATTAATTACGGAAAATCGCTTAAATTTAACGGTGCGGATAGTAAGAATATGGCTCAAAATTCAAGAAAGAATAGTTTAACAGAAAATGGACATATTGATGATCTTGAAGCTGTTCAATATGATTTTAATGGAACAGAAAAGGATTTTAAAAAGCAAGATATAATATTATTATGGGAAAAATATTGGTTAGAATATATAAATGCATTTAATAAACTTGTAGCGGAGTTGCCAGATTCAATAGTAACTGTTTATGTAGGACGACATGCTATCGAGCTAGGCTTTAAATATTTGATGACTAAAAAAAATATAAAAATAGAAAAAGACCATGATTTGAAAGAATTATATAAAAAACTGGACGCTGTAGAAAAAATCGATGAGGATTATATGGAATATGTGGATACTTTCTGTGAAAAATATTGTAAATATATTGAAGGAGGCAATCCAGAATATTTCAGATATCCAGAGTATAAATCTAGTCAATATTTTGCGGGTAATTGTCTGGATGCTAAATGGTTATCTTACAATTTTGCACTGATATTATTAAAATTATTACATTTGGCCGATTTAGAGAAAGAAATATAATCACAATTTGCTAAAATACATCAAAAGTTTTGAAAAAAATTATTGATGTATTTTAGCAGATAAACAATAAAAATGTGGCTTTGATAGATAAAATATTAGTTGCATTATGGACAATAGTGGGCTAATTGATATAAGTAAGTATATTTGAAAAACAGATACTGTTAAATTAATCTGGAGAGATTATGCTAACGGAGTGTGTGGAATTATCTTCAGAGAAAATTTTTTTCCGATATTCGGAAGGAGAAAATCCAGTCTGTTTTTTAAAAATCCGGCTAAAATAAAGCGGATTCTCATATCCAATAATATTTGAAATCTCAGTTACATTATAATTTGTTGATTCTAAGAGCACTTTCGCATTATGTATCCGCAGAGAGAGCAGATATTGAGCGGGAGTGCTGTTTGTATATTGCTTGAAGTTTTGAATAAACCAGCCTTCACTTAGGTTATGGGCAGCAGCATACTCTTTGATGCTGAGTGGTTGATTATAATGTTCCTGAAAGTATTGAACTGCCTGATCGAGACTGTAATTAATTGGACCTGTTGACAAAGTAAAGAAAAAGTACCTTCTTTATGGTAAAATATATGTAATAATTTTGCCATAGGAGGTACTTTTTATGATGGGAAGAATTGATAATCAAATGCAACTTCTTATTCTGGATCTAGACTCAATGATTCCGGAAAATCATTTGTTGAGACAGATTAAAAACAGTGTAAATTTTGATTTCATCTATGAAAAAGCGTCCTCTTTTTATTCACATACAGGAAGAAAATCTATTGATCCAGTTGTTATGATAAAGATGCTATTAATTGGATATCTTTATGGAATCAAATCAGAACGCAGATTGGAAGAGGAAGTTTCTTTAAATTTAGCATATCGATGGTTTTGTGAACTTGATCTGATGCAGAAGATTCCTGACCATAGTACTTTTAGCCAAAATCGTCGGAGACGTTTTAGAGATAATACTCTTTTCAGAGATATTTTTAATGAAATCATAATGCAATGTATAAATATGGGAATTGTAAGTGGTAATACGGTAGTTGCCGATGGATCATTTTTACCAGGAAATGTTTCTGTTAACAGTTCTATAGAAGTAATAGAGACAGTACAACAGTCTTCCATCAGGCTATATTAGATCTGTTGGATAAATTTGGGGAAAAGAATAAAGAAATAGGACGTGTGTATCAAAAATATGGAAATAAAGAATGGTGTATATTAAGTAAAAATTTAAAATGTAATAGAGGAAGAATGGAAATAAAACGGATAATAGGTGTGATGGCAAATAAAGAATTAAGAAAGAAATATTTCGGATTTTAGGAGTACATAGGCGGATACGGAGAGTGTATTCGCCTTTATCATATGAGGAGAAACAATGCAATTTAAGAATTTAGCGGAAGAAATGACAGAAAAAGATTTAAAAGAAGTACTGGAAATAATATATCCAGATACTATCTTTTCTGGATATAAAAGAATGGAAACCTTACATCAGGAACAGTAGATGGAGTCAATTATTACGGCTACAACGGGGAGTCCACAAATGTAAAAACAGGACTTCAGTATCTGCGGGCAAGATATTATAATGCAGAGAACGGAACCTTTACAATTGAAGATAGTGACCTTGGAACGACAGAAAATCCGTTAACCAGAAACCGCTACGATTATACAACCAATAATCCGTTGAATTACAGTGATTCAACAGGACATTCATTATGGAGCAGGATTAAGAGTACAGCTAAGAAGGTGGCAAAAAAGGTTGTAAAAGCAGCAAAAACAGTTATAAAAACTGTAAAAAATGTTGTTAAGACAGTAAAAAATGCAATTAGTCATACGAGCCGATCTTCGAGAAGTAGTACAATAAGTAGATCAACAAGAAATGTTAGTACTAATTCAAATGCTTATAAGAATAATACTTTTTATACTAATGCTTCTTATAACAGAACAAAAATGTCTAAAGGAGTAAAATTAGTCGGGGGACATAGTAAAAGCAAGAATAAACAATATAGTTCGTTTTATAATTTTGCAACAATACGATCAAATGAAATTAGAGCAAATATTAATCGGATTATGTGTAGCACCAATAAAAGAATAAATACCCTGATTACTGGGATTAAAGATAATGTAAATCTGACAGTTACTAGAGGAATTAATATATCGGGGACATTAGGTATTTGGACTTATGATTTCTCAATAGGGCTATCTTTTGATGCCAAGGGAAATGTTGGAATACAGCATAGCTTCGCTGGGGGAGTCACAGCTTCTGCAGCACCAGTAATGGGTGTAGCGGTTTATGGTAGTGGAGATTTTGGAGTTACGGGTGATCCCAATAGCTCAGATAAACATTATTATGGAGTAACTGTGGCAGGAGGAGTAGGAAGAGAAGTACATGCGGAAATTTCTACTACAAAGACGGATGCATCAATAAATGTATTTGATATTATAAAAAAGAAGTAAACGAGAGAGAAGGAATAATATGTATAGTATCCCACTGTTTTATGTATTTTTTTGTGTATTAGCAATTAGTTCGATATGGATTATTGTAATGCGCTGGAA
>OLFX01000636.1_pt1 | contig 52331 bp, 50 predicted proteins | sample 1605091 | NCBI WGS metagenome assembly OLFX01 (sample SAMEA3888906, study PRJEB22519) | human gut metagenome | biome: human gut; feature: human-associated habitat; material: faeces | place: Denmark | collected 2012 | reverse complement strand
GTTGTGGTGAGGATATCACCTTTAATCAGGTGGCCAAATTTACTGTGCCACTACAATTCAGCATCAGTCGCCTGGCTTCATTGAGGCGTAGCCATTTCTGATACCGGAGTGGACTCATTCCCGCAAGCTGTCTGAATTGTTGATGGAAAGAGGGGGTGTTCATTTGCACGCGGTTTGCCAGCCTGACTCTTCAACGCAGGGAAGATGCGGCAAACGGCAAACCTGCCAGCCTATATCAGGTATGCACAGGCCAATCATGAAAGAGGAGAGGCTTTATGTTCTGGAACCCTGAAGTAATAACGACGACCGTAAAATCGCTTCGCATCACTCAAATTCCATTTAACTATTCTGGGTTTGAGGGATATACATAATTGACTTCAGCACCAGAAACAGCATAACAAACTGTTTTAAATGGATATTAATCAAATGACGATTCAAACTCACAGTTATGAACTCAGTTTTGGTTCATAACTGTGTTAAACGCTGTCCATAAATCACTCGATGTCACGTCTGTTGGTTCATGAACTGATCGTTCTAATTTTGTGATGTGCGTCAGGTTTTAGTGTTCAGTAATGTTACCTTTTACTCGATGATCGATTGTTTAGCACCTCTCCCACAACCGGAGCAGCGGTAAATGCGTTTGGCCAGCCAGCATAGAAGGCGGCCTGGGTAACGATCTCACCAGCTTCCTCAACAGAAAGTCCATTATCCATTGCTCTATTGAGGTGATAGCCAATCTGCGCGCTCTGTCCGGATGCGATTAAGGCGCTGACCGTAATCAGGCTTCTGTCGCGGGGTTTCAGCGCGGGTCTTTGCCAGAGATCCAGGAAGAGTGGATCAGCAGTGAATTTAACCAGGCCTGGAGATATTGGGCCAACATTTTTTTCCACTGTCTCTGAACGCTGCTTTTCTGCTTCCTGATTGAGAGGAAGCAGGTCCGGAGAAGCTTCAGGAAGTGCATCTGCCGTGACGCCACGAGTTTCAAATACTGCTTTGATCACGCTGACGGCTGACATTGCATTTGGCCAACCTGAGTAGAACGCCAGATGGGTAATGATTTCTGATAATTCCGCTGGCGTCACGCCGCTATCGAGAGCGACGTCAATATAGTGCTTAAGCTCGGCAGGCTGGTTGCGGGCAATCAGCATGGCGACGGTCACCACACTACGATCCCTCGGTGAGAGGGCGTCGCGTGTCCACAGATCTTCAGTAATAGCTTCGCGACCAAAGCGCGCGAGAGCCGGTGAGACGGAACGAATATCAGCTTCCGAAATCGCTGACGGTTCTATTTTCATCATAGCTTTACCTCTTGTTTCCTCAGCATTGGCAAAATCAGAAATAACAAGCGACATAGCCGCTGCTGCAAGTACGCTTTTCATGTTAATCCTTACTGGTCAACGTTGCGGCTCCTGTTTGATTCCGCCTTTGTTACGAAGAAATACCGGTTTTACCGGGATTGCGTCCTTCCTGGCGCTCATATGCGCCGTTTGCCTGAGGTAATCCAGGAAGTGCAGCGTTTGTCGGTGCAGTTGATAATCCTCCTCACTGGCGTAAATCTCATAGAAATACCAGCGTTTTGGAGTCTCTGAATCTGTACCGGCATACATGGCTAACACGCCTTTCTCTACTTTGAGCGACTCGACCATTTCAGGAAGGACGATGTTTCTAAATTCGCTCTGAAATTCAGGCTTTACTTCGACGATCACCAGATTATTGATAGTTCGTTCATTCGGTATGATGTGTTTGTCGCCCAGAAACTGTGGCTCCAGGGTAATTTTCTTCTTCCTGTCAATAATGTCAGGTGCACGAGCAGCGAATGCTTTGTATGGGGCGGCATTGAGATGTTTGCGATAAGCACGCTCATTTTCATAGAGTTCGAACATGAATGCCTGACCTGAATTGTCGCTGCGTTGCAGGGCATACATCGCCAGTGTACCTGCTTCATGATCAACCGAAGCGGAAATCGTCTGTCTGGCCACGTCTGCAAAGTCGTTGTCCCGATCGGGTCTGATGCCGAGCTCGAAGATATTCATCTCCGACTTATTCGGCGCGTCCGGTTTTGTTGCAAAGACAGGGCTGCTTATTAGCATGCAAATTAAAAGCATAAAAGTCTTTTTCACGATGATCTTTTTACTGACGTTACTGTTTAAGACGTTCGATCAACTGGTGCTGGTAAGAACGTAACCGACCGCTACTGGCGCTCTCAAAGACGAGAGGAGGAAAAGTGAATAAGGGCTATCGCATCCAGACCTGCTTAACATCTTTCGTTTGCGGCGTATTTTGCGCCATGATCCCCGTCAGAACATGCGGCTGGTAGGTTTCTTCCAGAAACTGAATTTCCTCCGGACTTAGTTGAAGATTTACTGCGTTTACCGCGCCATCGACATGAGCTTTTTTTGTAGCCCCTACGACAGGTGATGTGACTTTTGTCAGCAGCCAAGCGAGAGATATTTCCGTCATTGACACCAGATGGCGTTCGGCCAGTTCGGCTACACGCTCAATAATGCTGCGATCCTGTTCAGCCGTGCTGTCATATTTTCCACGCGCATAGTCATCCTCTGTGGCTCGCCGTGTATAGCCTTCTTTACGAGAGAGGCGGCCGCTGGCCAGCGCGCTATAGGGGGTCATTGCGATATTATCCTCAGTGCACAGGCCGAAGAGCTCCCGTTCATCTTCGCGCATAATTAGATTGTAGTGGCTCTGTACGGAAACAAAGGGCGTCAGCCCTTCGCGTTCAGCAAGGGCGTTCGCCTTCGCCAGCTGCCAGGCATAGCAGTTTGAAATACCAACAGCTCGTACTTTGCCAGCAGTAACAGCGGTATGTAACGCTTCAAGCACGTCGATAATGGGCGTGTTGTAATCCCAGATGTGGTAGATGTAGAGGTCGATATAGTCCATCCCCAGATTCTTCAGGCTCTGGTCAAGGGATTGAGCGATTGCCTCTTTTCCGCTGATCCCTCCGGCAATTTGTGCGGGGGTTCGCGGCAGAAACTTGGTGGCCAGGACGATATCATCGCGTTTCGCCATCTCCCGTAATGCCCGGCCAACGTATCGCTCACTGGAGCCATTCTGGTAGGCTATAGCGGTATCGTAAAAGTTGATGCCCTTTTCAAGGCCATAGCGAATGATGTCGCGGCTTGCTGTTTCGTCCAGCGTCCAGCTATGCTGACCCGTCGACGGATCGCCAAACCCCATGCATCCCATGCAGATGCGGGAAACAAGTAAGTCACTTTTACCGAGCCGGGTATACTGCATTGTTATTCTCCCTCTGGATTATTCACGACGGAATTGAGCAGTTCGACAAGCCTTGAAGCGTGTTCCCGGGCAAGCGTTTTTTGCTGCGCGATTTTGTCGGCATCCCGGTCGGCATAGCTGATACCGCAGGTATAAACCGGCGTCAGCAGCTCAAGATTGCACAGCCTTGCCGTGGTTTCGAACGGAATAAGATACTCTTCAATGGTATGGCCAAAGAAACTGTCGACGGTATAGAGCTCCTCTGGCGCTCCCGTTGTAAAGGAGAGGATCAGCTTTTTACCGCCCAGTTTCGCCGTTGAGCCATGCGCGAAGCCGTGAACAAAGACCTCGTCCAGCCATTTTTTCATTAATCCTGGCAGCCCATACCAGGAAAAAGGGAACTGCCAGACAATCACATCGGCCCTGAGCAGGCTTTCCTGCTCCGCCGCGATGTTGAATTTGCCATCCGGATAGAGCCTGTCCAGACGACGAATCTCAACATCAGGAAGGGCGGTCTCCACTTCATCAAGAATAGTGGCATTGGCGACGGAATGGGTAAGCTCAGGATGACCTGAAATAACAAGGATATTTTTCATTTCAATCAGTTAAACATCTTTGGTGAATATTAAATCCAGTATAGAGTGACAACATTATTTTTTTAGAGCAGTAAAGACTCATTCACTTTTAGACAAAAACTAATAATGGTCAACTGTTCTCATTGTACCGGTCATCACGAACCCGTGAACTACGCCGTGATGCCCAGTAAACGTTCTGCATTGCGAAATGCGATGGCCTCTTTTTCAGCCTTGTTGACGGGCAGACTGTCTATAAAGGTTTTTACACCGTCCAGGGTCTGATAGGGATAATCGACGGAGAACAGGATCCTTTCAGCACCCATTAACGCGTAGATAAACTGGAAGTGCGGCAGTGTTAGCATATGGCGGGGTAACGTAAACGTGTTCCTGGAAGGTTCTCGTTAGCGTGCGTGACAGACCCGTTGCAGCCAGTGGTAGGCTGTCATCAAGACGCTGGAGCCAGAAGGGTAACATCTCCCCCCAGTGGCCACTGATTACCTGCAGGTTGGGATATTTATCAAATGCGCCCGATAACATCAGCCGCAACAAATGGATCCCCGCTTCGTGATGCCAGCCCCAGGCAAACATAGAAAGCCTGGCGTTGACCTCTGCGCTGAAGCCCGTGAAGTAGGCCTGCTGTACGCTTTTAAGCGGTAACCCGGGATGAAGATAGAGTGGCACATTCAGTTTATTAAAGCGGGAAAGCAGGGAGTCGGTCAGGATTATGACCATCAGCGACGGTTTTCCCCCAGTCGCCAAGGAAAGGTGCCTGCTCAAGCGCAACAGGCATACACGCTCGCCCTAACTCGCTGTCGAGATAATGTTCTTCGAGGCAAATGATTTTCATATTCTCACCATTCATACAAAGCAGTAAAAGTGATACAGATTAGAATCACCCGGAACAGCCCGTTCGTGTGTGTCATTCATGACAGTCTGTTCCGGACGGGCTTTACACCATCGGTTTTTCCCAGGCGCCTCGTGTATCCACTCTGGTCTCTGCGGCGAGTTGTTCCAGCAGGATGATTTCCTCATCGCGTAACTGGATGTCTGAAGCGCAGGCGGCGTCCAGAACGTGATGGACTTTAGTCGCACCAACGAGGGGAAGGGTACCTTTCGCAATAGCCCATGCGATGGCTATCTGTGCCACGCTGGCATTCCTTTCGGCTCCCATTTTTTTCATGGCGGCGGTTAGTCTTTCTATCTGCGGCAGTACTGCGTTATAACTTTCGGCCCGGCCACTCCCGGCAGGCATGGGATGATTTGAATCATAACGACCACTGAGCGCGCCTTGCTCCAGGACCATGTAAGCAAAGAACGTGATGTTATTTTGTCGGCAATAATCAAGGATCCCGGCCTCTTCAGAAGCGCGATAGAGCAGGCTGTAGTGATTTTGTACTGCACTGAGGGAATAACCGGAAGCGTTAAGGATTTCATTGGCGCGTCTGATTTGTGCCAGATTGTGGTTGGAAACACCTACGCGTTTTACCTTACCGCTTTGTAAAAGTGGGATCAATCCTGGCGTCCATTTTTCGACGTCGAGGGGATTATGGATCCAGTAGATATCAATCGCGTCCACGCCCAAGCGCCCAAGGCTGGCCTCAAGCATATCGCTGACAGGCTGCGCAGACTGCTTGTCCGCAATCTGCGGCGTGAATTTGGTGGATAAAATTATGTTCTCGCGAGGAAACTGACGGACTAATGCTCCCAGCGCAGTCTCGGAACTCCCCATACCATATACTGCTGCGGTATCCCAGAGATTGAGGCCCTTACTCATGGCCGCAGTGAACACTTCTGCCATCTGAGTATCAGAAAGATGATTACCAAAGACGGTGTCGCCGCCGGCAAAGCCTGTGCCCCAGGACCATGTACCTAGTGCGACTGGAGGTAGTGTTTTCATATTCAGCTCCTGAAAAAAGGCCGGATCGTGGCTGACTTAAACCGGCCAAGTAAGGAATTAATTAAGCTGTCCGGCGGAGTGCATTTAACAGCGCCACACCAACCCCATGTGCTGAAGCGGGATTCTGCCCCGTGATAAGGCGATCGTCGGTAACCACGTTTTCAGACCAGTTTGGAGCTTCATGATAAAGCGCACCATGCTCGCGAAGTGCGGTTTCAAGCAGGAAGGGAACCACATCTGTTGTGTGAACTTCTTCCTCTTCCTTGTTGGTAAAGGCCGCCACATTTTTCCCTTTTATCAGGTATTCGCCGCTACTGAGTTTTGCGTCAACCAATGCCGCAGGCCCGTGGCAGACGGCTGAGACAATCCCATCACTTTCATACACTTCGCGGATAATACGCTGGGCATCCTGATTATCACGGAAATCCCACATGGTCCCATGACCACCTGCAAAGAAAACTGCGCTGTAATCGGCACCTTTCAGCTCGGATAACGCAGGTGTTGTTGCCAGGCGCTGCTGAAAATCGGTTTCGTTCCAGTACCAGGCGTTAACAGGGTCGCTGAGGTTAAATCCATCCACCGGTGGCTGCCCCCCGCGAATACTGGCTATTGTTGTTTTTATTCCGGCATCTTCCAGTACTTTCAGCGGATGAGTCAGCTCGGCCAGGAAAAAACCGGTTGGTACACCGGATGCGCCTTTAATCGGATGGCTGGAAACGACACATAGCACTGGTTTATATGCAGGTTTCATATCGGTCCTCACTCTTTATTTTTAAATTCATCGGCGAAGAGATTTTCCCAGTTAATAAAGGAGCCAAGCGGTATACACTCGAAGCTTAGTAAGCCTGCTTTTGCCAACGGGAATTCGGCCATAACGTTCATCGCTTCATCGACAGAGTCACATTCAAGAAAAATAGCGACGCCAGGTCTGTCCTGACGGAAGTAGATGTCGCGGATGAAGCCTGATTTATACAATCCCCAGGCGTGCAGCGCTTCAGCGTTGAGGTGCGGAGCATATTTCTCCAGCGATGCTCCAGGGGCAGGGATATCCAGACATAAAATTCGCATCATAGTCTCCTGAACTCAGGTCGTAGTAGAAAGAGACTAAAGTATAAGAGGCGTATTTCAGGAAGATTAGAGGGTCATTGACTTAATGACGTTATGGCAGACGGGATCCGTAACGGGCTGGGAATTGGGCGCTTGTTTGAGCCTGTCTGGCAGTTACAGCCGGACAGGGAGCGCTTTATTCCGGTGATGGAGAGCTACTGGAAAACCTACCCGCCAGTGTATCTCTATTACCCCAAAAACGCGGGTAAAACGAAAAGAGTGAAGGCCCTGATTGATTTTCTGATATCCACTACGGGGCGATAAAGACGATAACGCCTCGTTCGGTATGGAGATGCATCGAATGGCATTGTGAGTTTTTTTTCACAGATGGGCGTAATCGTCAGTGGATTTTACATACAAGGATAGCGCCCACATACTGACATCATTAATTAACGTTGGGTGAGGTTTACCGGGGGGAGGGGAAAGCGAACCAGGAGATGGAGGTGGCCAATCTGGTACGAACCGCCGCGTAGCTTGCACGGCAAAAGCTGCTGACTGATTCATCAGTTAAGCTACTGAAAGAGCGGAACACATGAACTTAAGAACAAACCCACCATATTTAACATAATATACATTATGCGCACCAACATTGTAACTCCAATATTCTGATGTCACTTTTAACCCATTAGTAATGTCACTTTTTCTGGCATAAAGGATCCAATCCTCAGGCCACGGAGACATCAGGATGCTTGTGACCATGTCAGATAAAGAACTCAGTCGGATCAATGTCATTCAGTCAGTTGTTGAAAAGCGCATGCGCCGTCGTGATGCAGCTCAGCTGCTTGCTCTGACCGAACGTCAGACACAGCGTCTGATGAACCGCTTTCGCGAATCTGGCGCAGCAGGACTGGCAAACCTTCGGCGTGGACGCCCCGGTAATCACAGGCTTCCTGAGTCACTGAAGCTGCGTATTCTTTCGTTACTTCACGACCATTACAGCGACTTTGGACCAACACTGGCCGCAGAAAAATTACGCGAACGGCACAACATCACCGTATCTGTTGAAACGCTCAGAAAATGGATGACGGCTGATGGACTCTGGGTTCCTTACTCACGTCGCAGGCCCCGTGTTCATCAGCCCAGATATCGGCGTGACTGCTTGGGAGAACTTGTTCAGATTGATGGTTCTCCACATGACTGGTTTGAAGGCCGGGCGCCGAAATGCTGCCTGCTCGTCTTTATTGATGACGCGACTGGCCGCCTGATGCACCTCCGCTTTGGTGAGATTGAATCAGCCTTTGATTACATGATGGCCACCCGCGAGTATCTCGAACAACACGGCAAGCCCCTTGCATTCTACAGCGACAAGCACGGCATTTTCAGGGTCAATAATGGTGGTTCAACCACAACCGGCATCACACAGTTTGGCCGTGTACTTTCTGAACTGGGGATCGAGTTGATTTGTGCCAACAGTCCGCAGGCTAAGTCCGTGTGGAGCGAGCAAATCAGACAATTCAGGACCGACTTATCAAGGAAATGCGTCTTAAAGGAATCAGCAGCATTGAAGCAGCGAACGCCTGGCTGGCTACTTTCATAGCTGACTTCAATCGTCGTTTCGCCAGGCCCGCAAAGTATCCCAAAGATTTGCATCGCCCGGTGGCAGAAAGTGGCGAAGAGCTGGATGATATATTTGCATGGCAGGAATCGCGCAAGCTATCGAAAACACTGACATTCCGATATGACAAAATGATATATCTCGTTGACCCAACAGAAGAAAATGCTCGTATCGCTGGCGAGAAAATAACAGTCTACGACTATCCTGACGGTACACTGGCATTCAAATACGGTTACCGTTCACTCAAATATCAGGTGTTCGACAAACTGGAATGCGTTGATCAGGGGCAAATCGTTGATAACAAACGTCTTGGGGCTGTTTTAAAACTGGCTCAAAGCAAAATGGATGAACTTGAACGCGATGGCAAGCGTGACCGGAGCAAAAAGATGCCCAAACGACGGGCCCAGGCCAGAGTTCAGGAACAACTCAGGGTGATTAATCCGGTTCTGATAAATCCGGATGAATTCAGGGCCAGTCGGAAACGCTAGCCCCCTGCTCTTTTGGTTTTATTGGATAGTTCAACTGTGGCAGTGTGATGAAGTGCAATCTTTTGAAAACATGGACATTGAGTTTGCAATCAATAATCCCCATTACTTATCTGGTTTTACTATCACAGCGGATTTATTCCAGAATACTAAGGGGAAATGAGAACATGGCCAGATGTACGGCTCCTGTACGTGGACATAGCTCAGCAGCAGCTGCTGCTGCCTGTCCAGCCTGTCGCAATCGCAGTGGTTATCGCCGCAGCAGCTACAGTTATGATAGTTATCCGTCCTACTCCTCGTCAGGCAGCGCTGGCGGAAGTCGTGGAAGCAGTGGCACAAAGCCCCGCTGGTCAAAATCGGGTTCTTCCGTTTCCTACACAACCGCCCAGGTACAATCCCTCACACCGATTCGCCAAACGGTGGAGAAGCTTGTAGCAGAGAAGCCGGATTTGCGTGATGTATTCCTTTGTCACGCTTGGGATGATCGACAAGGTGTAGCCAAAGAGCTACACGATTTGCTCGAGGCTGCAGGCGTCAAAGTATGGTTTAGCGAAAAGGATCTTGCTCTTGGCGTTCCCATGATGCGTGCCATCGATAAAGGATTAGCAAATTCTCGAATCGGTTTGGTATTAGTGACTCCAGCGCTGTTAAACCGACTGCCCAAAGAAGGCGTTGCTGATAAAGAGCTCTCAGCTTTACTGGCCGGTAACCAACTCGTACCGATCGTTCATAACACAACGTATGAAGCTCTCCGCAATGTTAGTCCCTTGCTCGCATCCCGAAGCGGTCTGGACACGGGAGAAGACACGCTGGAAGTTGTCGCAACAAAAATTGCAGAATTGATTACTGTGTAGAGTAATGACTCTCGCTCAAACTAATAAGTCTGGTCTGCTACCGCAGGCCAGATATTTTATCTCTTATCACCCTTTCCCTTCAGAACTAAACTTTCGCCCCTGTCCATGTCACTTCAGGTGACATTTGAAACAGAGGTGATATTCCCCCTCTGCAATGGCAGCGAAAGTGATAACGGTCTGGCATAACGGTTGGCTAACCACTCCGGTGCATACTTAAAGGTGTGCGCGCCATTGGCTAACTTCGTTAACTCGCCTACCCGCTGGTTGTTCATCCAAGTGACAAGTTTAGGCATTACCACTCCAGATCTTGCTGTTCTGTTGATTCTGGCGAGGCATTTTTCGTGTCGCATAGCGTCATTGAGAGTTCAAGCGACTGTAAAATCTTAAAAAATGTCGTGAGCGTGGTATTGTCAGGGTTGTTTTCGAAATTGGAAATTGTCGCCTGCTTAATACCGATTTTTTTCGCCAGCTCGCTCTGCGTCCAGCCATTTTGCTGACGAACCAGTTTCATTGCATTCGCTAATTGCGTTGGGCTATAGATCTTCTGAAAGCTCATCATGTCATACGTCCACAGCAAATTTATCCGCTCAAGGGGATATTATCAGTTTTATCCTTTAGTGGGGATAAAGTCAATCTGGAAACACATCTTATCCGCTCTACGGGATAAACACTGTGATATCCGCGATCGCGGATAAAAAGGAGGATTTAAAAGTCGTTTGAAGTCGGCAATATTAAGCCGCATGCATCTTCGACATGCGGCTTATACGGTTTACCAGCTATATTTCACACCCAGCATGCCCTGAGTATCGCTATAGCCTTTATCACCTAGTTGCACACCGACATTCCCCCACAGGCTAAGGTTGTTATTTACTTTCGCCTCAACCCCGGTACGTACTTCAGCGAGATTACGCGCACCATCACGGCTTACGGTTTGACCATTCATCTTCACGGCGTAGACTTTGCTGTTGTTGATCCAGTTCGCTTCAATGTAAGGCTGGAACTCACGCTGTTTACCATTGTCACGCTTGTGATGACTGTTCAGGTAGGTTTTCACCCCAAGTCGCGTTTGCACGTTTCCGTCGCCTTCCGTTTCAATGCGTGTTCCGTCTTTCCGGGTATGGTCAGAATCTTTCACACCCATCCAGGTGATTTGTACCTGTGGCTGGACGTACCAGGTATTCAGCGTCCCTTCGCTGCCGCTAAAAGTTCCCGCTTCAAAGGTATACCCACCCTCAACAGAGGCCGTCACACCGCGAGAATCATAGTCGTCAGCAGAACGGTTATCGGAACTGACGCTGTTATCAAACCAGTTATACAGCGCCCAGCTGTCAACATAAGCGCCGGTCTTATTCGCATCGTTCTGATACCAGGTCGCGTACAGTCCTGCGCTGTAACCGCTGATGCGCCCATCCGATTTATAACCCACACGATTACTCTGAGTATTACTGTGCTGATTGGCGTAGCCTGCCATCACGCCAAGATGCCAGCGATCCTGCGCGTTGCTACTCCACTGCGCCAAATCGCCTCCTAGCTGCAATACATAGCGGTTAGCCTGAGTATTTAGCTGGCCGTCACCGGTCCTGAAACGTTCGTGCCCCCCGACATGACGCATCCACATACTGCTTGCCGAACCCTGAGAATGCAGTGAATCTGTATACTGCGGCTCACCCAGACGGTCGTGTAAGCGATGGCTAAACAGCGAGTTGGCTGCGGCAATGTTGCTGATATAGCTTCCGGCCTCCGGGCGATAAACTGATGGGCCTTCCGGATCCACAACAGGGGGATTATTGATGGGATCGGGTGTATCCGCTGGCGTTACGCCGTCCCATTTACTGGTCAGATACCAGTTTTTCTCGTCATTCCCCTTCCCTTTAGCCAGCGTGTAGACGTAAGCCCCAGCTTCGACAGTTCCGGTGGTCAGCGCGAAGTTACCTGCAGAATTACCGCCAACCTCAATGAGTTCAATACCGTTGACCGTTTGTGCACCGACGCCGCCAATGTTATCAACCCGAACGCGAGTATTCCCTTGGGTATCGCCTTTCACGTTCATCTTATCGGTGGGCGAATTATCGCCGCCCAGCGTCGCGTTGAACGTCATCAGGCCATTGTTTCCGGTATAGTTACCGTTAACGGTCAGTACATTCCCCGGTTTCCCCCCTTCGCTGTTCATTTGAACCGTGCCACCATTCTCCAGGTTACCGCCGACAGTGGTTTTAGCGACACGCAGTGTCCCCCCTGGCATAACGTTCACATCACCTGCAGTGGTGACATTTCCCGACATCACACCGCTGTTATGGATATTAATGTGCTGACTTGCCATATTAATGGCAGAGTCGGAACCGAAAGCAATTTCACCACCCACGATATCCGTCGTACCCTGATACGCCGCGGAATCGTTGTTAAGAGTCAGGATCCCGGTACCCAGTTTTGTCACATCACCGCTACCGCTGATACTGTGCGTCATCGCCCAGCTACGCTCAGTGGAGATGGTGAGCAGGCCATTATTGATAACGGAAGCATCACCCAGGTTTTTCTGCTCGTTGACGCTGAGCGCGCTGCCTGTATCAATGTTGAATTGCCCCACAAAGCGGCTATTATCGCCATCCAGCTCTACGTCTGTCCTGGCGGTTGCGCTCACGATACCCTTCCCGCTTATGCTATTACGCAGTTCGCCGGTCACATTTTTTAGCGTTAACAGACCGTCATTGGCAATATTTCCTCTGCCTAACCCCTGCGTATTATCGAGGCTGACTTCCGCATTTGGGCTAATGCTGGTTAACGCATTGTAACGTGCATTAAGCCCCTCGATAGCCAGTGTTCCCCCTGTAACATTCAGGTTTCCGCCACCTGTCAGTTCGCCCTGACTGATCCCACCTTTATTCACCGTCAGCGAACCCTCTTTGAACAAAACAGTCGAACCTATCAGTCCGGTGAATGCCTCTACCGTCTGCTCCGATCCATTAAGATCGACGATGGCCGCGTTGCTGATGTTCAGTTCCCGGGTGTTGCCAAGTGCACCATCCGCATCGGTACGTAATGTCCCCATCTGAACGTAGGTTGCCCCCTGATAGTCGTTCTGACCGTTGGAAAGCGAAACCTGTCGCACCGTATTGATTGCCAGATCCCCTTCACCACCGATTTTTGCCGACATATCGGCCGTTGCGCCATAGGCTCCGCCATGTTCGGCTAACGTCAGCTTTTGCCCACCATGGATGTTCAGCGCTTTCAGCCCATAGTTAACGTACAAACCATCACCTGGTGCGGTCGTGAGGCGGAATCCATAATCACCCTCGGCGACCACCGTTCCGTTTTGCGCAATATGTAACGTTTTGTCCGCTTCCACCTCGTCGCCCTGTAAATCACGTAACGTTAATGAGCCACCCGACCCAATAACCGTTTGCGCCTTCACCAGTTGAACGCCGACATGGCTATCATCGTGTTCCAGCAAATTGAGCGTCGTCAGAGGGTTATTCGCCATGGGATCATTCCACGGTTTAGGCACGTCGATAAGCACGTCGCCCGTCCCGTTTACCTGATAGTTACGGCCTTTCCAGGTGTAGTCACCCGCGCCGACAACCAGTGTATCGACGCTGATATATCCCTCCGCAAGCGTCGCAGCAGGTATATCCGTATCGAAAGTGAGCGTACCGCCATTCATGGCTAGTCCACCAATGGATTGCTCTCCCACTTTTACCGATGTGGTATTTTCACTGTCAGACTGCAGCATCGCGTGAGTAAGCGCAGCGGTGTTGTCGCGTTCCAGTGCGAAGGTACTGTCTTTCAGTTGGGCAACACCGGCGAATTCAGTCCCTGCTGCATGGGTAAAGCCAAACATTTTGTCGGAGGATGACAGCTGCACTCGCATCAAGCCATCGCCTTTGAGCGCATTGGTCAGCGTGTAATCTCCCGCACTGTTCGTTGATGCGAGAATGTCGAGCGTACCGGGGCTTGCAATGGTTACTTCACTCGAACCCATGCCAGTTACCCCATCTGCCGTATGTGACGCAATGGTCAGGAGGCCGCCATTGACCAACGTTTTACCGCTATAAGTATTCCCTGCATTGAACACCGTATGGCCTGCATCATGCATCACTTTTCCGTCTTTATCGTCACCCGTAATCAGCATATCGACCTGGTAGCCGGCATCACTGTTATTGGTATGATTAAAGACAAAAACGCCTTCGCCAAGACCAAACTCCACTTTCGTCGCATTGGTGATAAATCCGGCATCTGCCGCCGCCTCACCGTGAGCAGCACCAATGTTTAGCGTTCCTACAGCAGGCGCAAAAACACCTAAGTAAACTTCTCCACCTTCGACATTCAGCGTACCGTTATTCGTCAGGGTTAACGTACCTGTGCCAGTCGTCCCTACGTTCATATTGAATGTTTCAAGAAGAGAGTTCTGCCCATCCACCCGCACGTCGCCCTTACTTTTGTCATTGAGAGCTATTTGTGTATCACGCGCTTTAACTATACCTCCGGTGGTAATATTCAGTTCACCCGCGCCTAATACACCGACCTGTAGCAATTGGGCGTTAGTAGATGACGTTTTTAAATTCCAGAGACTATCCGTTGAAATATTAACTATCCCCTTACCGGAGGCATTTCCTCCGATAAATCCATAGCCCGTTGAATTAAGAGTGGCACCATTACTGACATTTACGATGCCGCTACCAAAATTACCGACATTGATACCTACAGTATCGAACAATGATGTCGCATCCATCAGGTTCAGTGTGCCGATACCGCTTGCTTTATCGCCCAAAAAAGTAATATTTTGCGATACGAACTTACCGCCATCGCTGATATTGAGGTTTCCGACGCCCGCAACACCAATAGTGGTATAGACATTCTTATTGACCTCCCACATCCCCCCCGTGGTGATGCTAACCTTCCCGACGCCGGTTTCTCCATAACCGAGTGAGCTTCCTCCGTTGCTGACAACAAGCCCCTCATTACTGATATTCATTTCGCCGTGGCCGTCATAACCAAGATTAGTTCCGAGATTAGTGATAACGGAGTTCTTATCCTTAACAGTAATGTTGCCTGTGCCTGTTTCTTTCATCCCCGCAGTGATAATTCCCGAATCTACTTTGCCTTCACTCGAGACATTAAGTTCACCATCGCCAGCATCACCGATATAGATATAGCGGAAAGCTTCGCCCGTTCCGAGGAAATTCCAATGCCCTTTATCAGTCACGTTGACGACACCGTGGGAACCGTCCTGAACGCCCACCAATGAATATTCTTTGTTATTAATCAGTCCATTATTGGAAATATTGACTTTGCCATTACCGAAATATCCATTATAGAGTCTGCGTACCGTGATGACAGAGTCTTGATCCTGCACATTCAGGGTTCCGATACCGGTGGCATTGCCACCGATAATCGTATTTTCAGCCGTAATCAGCCCCCCCTCGCGAATAATCGCTTCCCCCGTCCCTTGATTGCCAATTTGAAATTCAATTGAGGAATCATTATTTTTTATTAGCCACTCGCCACCCTTTTCAACGACAACCTTACCATTGCTGTTCGCCTGATATCCTACAATGGCGACGATTGAACTCGTGACGTAACCCTTATCCGTAATATTTAATGAGCCTGTACCGTAACTCCCTATTTCGAATAATTCGGTCGTCAGAATCGAGTCCTCTCCCTCAACATTGACCGTCCCGACGCCTCCTGTCGAAGAACCTATCCTTAAATATCCTCCGTCAACGTGCCCCTTCTGTTTAATATTCAGCATCCCCGTTCCGGATTGGCCCACATTTAAAGGCCTTGCATTATTTCCGCTATCATACAATCGCCAGGTGCCACCCAAAACATTAACGGTGCCCTTCGAGTTCTCATTACCACCAATGACGCTGGTAGTAATAGTGGTTAAGGAGGCATTACCGCCAGCCCAAATATTAAGCACTCCAGTGCCATACCAGCCAACCAGGTAGGCATCATAAGCAACATCAGTATCAATATTGGTAATCTGATCATTATCAACTTCCAGACTCGCACCAGACGCTGAACCGCTTAGTGCCAGCAAAACACCCAGCGTCAATCTACTGAATTTCGTTGTCAGTCCAGAGGATTTACGCAAATTAACCGTTGATGTTTTACCTACCCTGCGAGTCAATTCCGAGCAGGCCTGAAATACCTGTAGGGTGCAATTCCATATCACGCGATAGATTCTATTCATATAAACGCTCCATATACAAACAATACAGCCACGAAAGAGATGAGTCGTCAGACATTAAAAATGAAACTTATTAAATTGTCAGAGGTCTGTATTGAGTGTTGGTTGGAGGTGGGAAGGTGTCAATTTGGCTAATTTGCTAATACTTTCGAATTGATAGATTAAAAATTGCATAGTTCTTATTTTATTTAAAAATGAACCATGAGTTATTGTTGCTTAATAAGAAAACTGTTTCTGTGAATAAGAATATTACCATCATCATATTTAACAAAGAATAGCATTAATTGCTAAAAAAGAACTCTATTAAAACTCTTTTTCATTCATTTATGCCTTTAGGAATATTCGCTATAAAATAAGGGTTATGCTTAATATTTTAAGAAAAATAGCAATTTCCCCTTGAATATATTACTGGCGATGGAACGATGAATCTGCAAGCTGGCATTTAACAAACCAGCTCTAAAAGAAGGGAAATAAGAATACTCAAAAACTAACAGCCACGGTCATCATGATGTGGCTGTCAATGAAACTATAACCCAGGCGCTTTCCATAACGACGTCGTCAGCCCGTGATCAACCAGCCCCAGCTGATCCTGATAAACTGCCTGCCACTTATCGCGTGAATCCTGATAAAGTTCATGTTTTTCCGGGTCTGGTGTGTGCGTCCGTTCCCAGCGAACCAGGCGTTCTCCGGTTTCTGCCATTGATGAAAAAATTCCGGCACCGACGCCAGCTGCAATGGCACATCCTAATGCGGTGGCTTCTTTGACCACCGGAATATTGACAGGTAATCCCGAGACATCAGCGAGAATTTGACTCCATAATTTCCCTTTTGAACCTCCGCCTGCAAAGACTAACGATGAAGGATGAATATCCGAGAAATCAGCGATTTGCTGCAAGTTACACGCTGATACAATCGCCGCATTTTCTTCCAGCGCACGGAACAACGTCGCTTTGTTACATTTATCCGGATCAATAGACAAATTAATAAAGGAAGGCGCAGCGTGATACCAGGTTTTAAACCGCATTCTGTCGGAGAATATCGGCATTACGCCCCACGACCCAGGCGGCACCCGACTTGCCATCTCTTCCAGCAGCGTATAGGTGTCGATGCCTAAACGTTCGGCAATCAGTTTTTCTTCGGCACAGAAAGCATCGCGGAACCAGCGCATGGTGAGTCCGGTAAAAAAGCTTATAGATTCAGCTTGTACCATGCCAGGAATAACATGAGGATTAACGCGCACGTTCATTTCTGGGTCTGTCACCGGCGCGGCTAAGTTTACAACTTGCTGCCAGAATGTACCGCCAAGTACGGCAGTTTGTGCCGGACGGACAACGCCTAACCCCAGGCAACCAAGCTGCACGTCGCCTCCTCCAACGACCACCGGAGTGCCCGCCTTCAGACCGCAGAGTTCCGCCGCTTGTGAACTTACCACGCCCAGCAATGTGCCGGTTTCTTTGACAGGAGAAAGAATATCGGCCCGCAGTCCGGCCATATCCAGCAATGCAGGTTTCCAGTCACGGGTGGTTAGATCAAGAAGTCCCGTGGTGCCAGCGTTAGAGGGATCCACCGCCAGTTCGCCGCTGAGCATATAGGCCAGCCAGTCGCTGATCATGGTGATGGTCGACGCCTGTCGGTAGATATCAGAACGATGGTGCGCCAGCCAAAGTAATCTGGGAATAGCGCTTAAAGCCAGCGTTTGTCCGGTGGCGCGATAAACTTCGTTTTCAAAGGTATTGCTGTGCAGTTCTTTAAGTTCGCTAACTTCGCGCGCCGCTCTGGCATCCACATTGGCGCAGGCCCAGATCGGTGTTCCTTCATTGTTATATAAAACAATGCCTTCGCGCATCGAACATGCTGAAACGGCAGCGATATACTCAGGGGCTATGCCGGCGTTGTGCAGCGCCTGGCGCATACACTCACACGCCAGTTGCCAGTTTTTGTTGAGATCAAATTCCATAGAACCAGGAACGTCCGGTACTGCCAGATGCCGCCACTCCGCCTGTCCCACTGCTATTTGATTGCCTTCCAGGTCGAATATCACAGCCCGAATACTTCCGGTGCCTGCATCCAGCGCCATCAGGTAGTACTTTGATTCTGAAGGGGTAAAGAGTCGAGCCATTAGATTATCCTCGGCTTATGCGTTCTGTCTGTTCCTCTATACGTTCTCCATCATTCCCGGTAATAAGGTCATGCAAATTTAATTACGTAAAATCGCCGCTGCTGTGTCCTGATCGGTAACCAGTGCGTTGATATAACCGCCTTTCATTGCAGCGGCAATGGCTTCGGCTTTATTTTCTCCCCCTGCCACGCCAACCCGGACGGGTATGGTCTTCAGCGCGCTTAAAGGTAAGCCAATCAGTTCGTTATGTATTTTAATATCCGTGACAACGTCACCTTTTGCATCAAAAAAGTAGCCTAAAATGTCGCCAACAGCCCCTTTTCGACCAATCATTAACTGTTCGCCCTGGCTGATATAGCCGGAGCGAATGATCGTCGCGTCGTCTTGTTGACTCACGGCCCCAATGCCGACAATCGCCACATCCGCAGCTTGTGCGGCTAACAGAACATCTTTGACGCAATTTTCATTTTTTAGCGTACGGGCAATGTCAGCGGAGGATGCCCGCAGCGGAGCCGGAATAATATTCACACTGCACGCCGCATTAAGCTGCCCGATACCCGTCATATAAGAACCGACGCCACCGGAGAGCGTGACCAGGCGAATTTGCTGCGACGAAATAAAACCACTTAAGCGTTGCAGCGTATTCATGGTTGCCTCGCCAAAACCAATCGCCAGCATCTGTTGTGGTTGAAGTAAACTCATCAACATATGCGCCGCGCCTATCCCTAGTCGCCCGCCGACATCAGCATCCGCAAGCCCAGGGATCACCCGGACATGTTGCAGCGAAAACTGACGACGTAATTGTGTTTCATGTTCCAGACAGCCTTCAAAGCGAGAATTAATCTGCACGCGAATAATGCCGGACTGATGCCCTTTTTCCAGTAATCGCGACACTTTCAAGCGAGTCAGCCCGAGACGATCGCTGATCTCGCTCTGGGTCAGCCCGTCGTGGTAGTAAAACCACGCGATCCGCGCGACCTGTTCTTCTTCACACATTCCCTGTTCTGAAATTGCCGAATCGTTGATTGTCATAATTCATTCTTCACTTTGAACATATTTAAATCTTTAATGCAATTGTTCAGTTCTTGCGCATTTATATCTGTGATGGCAACCACAGTTTGACTCTACGAGTATGAACAAACGCAACCGTGAAAATCAAAATAGCATAAATTGTGATCTATTCGTCGGAAATATGTGCAATGTCCACCTAAGGTTATGAACAAATTAAAAGCAGAAATACATTTGTTCAAAACTCACCTGCAAAACTGAACGGGGGAAATATGCAAACGAGTGATACCCGCGCGTTACCGCTACTTTGCGCCCGCTCGGTTTATAAACAGTATTCAGGGGTCAATGTCCTGAAAGGCATCGATTTTACGTTGCATCAGGGGGAGGTCCACGCCCTGCTCGGCGGCAATGGTGCCGGTAAATCGACGTTAATGAAGATTATTGCCGGTATTACCCCTGCTGATAGCGGTACGCTGGAGATTGGGGGCAACAACTACGCTAGATTAACGCCAGTTCATGCTCATCAGCTGGGTATTTATCTCGTTCCCCAGGAACCGCTGCTTTTCCCAAGCCTGTCGATAAAAGAAAACATCCTGTTTGGGCTGGCAAAAAAACAGCTCTCCATGCAGAAAATGAAGAACTTGCTGGCGGCGCTGGGCTGCCAGTTTGATCTGCATAGTCTGGCAGGATCGCTGGATGTCGCCGATCGCCAAATGGTGGAAATCCTCCGCGGGCTGATGCGCGACTCGCGGATTCTGATCCTCGATGAACCTACCGCCTCGCTTACCCCTGCGGAAACCGAACGCTTGTTTACTCGCTTGCAAGAGCTGCTTGCTACTGGCGTGGGTATTGTTTTTATCTCGCATAAGCTGCCGGAAATTCGCCAGATTGCCGATCGGATTAGCGTGATGCGCGACGGAACTATCGCCTTAAGCGGCAAAACCATCGAACTGTCTACCGACGACATTATTCAGGCCATCACGCCAGCGCTACGGGAAAAATCGCTCTCTGCCAGCCAAAAATTATGGCTGGAGTTACCTGGCAACCGCCCACAACATGCCGCCGGAACGCCGGTGCTGACACTGGAAAACCTGACCGGCGAAGGTTTCAGGAATGTCAGCCTGACGCTTAATGCCGGAGAAATTCTGGGGCTGGCTGGGCTGGTGGGGGCCGGACGCACAGAACTGGCCGAGACGCTCTATGGTCTGCGTACTTTGCGTGGCGGACGCATTATGCTGAATGGTAAAGAGATCAATAAATTATCCACTGGAGAACGTTTACTGCGCGGTCTGGTTTATCTGCCGGAAGATCGCCAGTCATCCGGACTGAATCTCGATGCTTCGCTGGCCTGGAATGTCTGCGCCCTTACTCATAACCTTCGTGGATTCTGGGCGAAAACCGCGAAAGATAACGCCACACTGGAACGTTATCGTCGGGCGCTGAATATTAAATTTAACCAACCGGAACAAGCTGCGCGGACCTTATCCGGCGGCAACCAGCAAAAAATCCTGATTGCCAAATGTCTGGAAGCCTCGCCCCAAGTATTGATTGTCGATGAGCCGACGCGCGGCGTGGATGTCTCAGCCCGTAATGATATCTACCAGCTGTTGCGCAGCATCGCCGCACAGAATGTGGCAGTGCTGCTTATCTCCTCTGATCTGGAAGAGATCGAACTGATGGCAGATCGCGTATATGTGATGCATCAGGGCGAAATTGCCCACTCTGCACTGACCGGACGCGATATTAATGTCGAGACCATTATGCGCGTTGCCTTCGGCGATAGTCAGCGTCAGGAGGCGTCATGCTGAAATTTATTCAGAACAACCGTGAAATCACGGCACTGCTGGCGGTGGTGCTGCTGTTTGTATTACCCGGTTTTCTCGACCGCCAGTATTTAAGTGTGCAAACGCTGACCATGGTTTATAGCAGCGCGCAAATCCTGATCCTGCTGGCAATGGGCGCGACGCTGGTAATGCTTACGCGCAATATTGATGTTTCAGTGGGTTCGATTACCGGAATGTGCGCGGTGCTGTTGGGGATGTTACTGAACGCAGGATATTCACTACCTGTTGCCTGTGTCGCGACTTTACTGCTAGGTTTGCTCGCGGGATTTTTCAACGGTGTCCTGGTCGCGTGGCTAAAGATCCCTGCCATTGTTGCCACCCTTGGCACGTTAGGGTTGTACAGAGGCATCATGTTGCTGTGGACTGGCGGCAAATGGATTGAAGGGTTACCCGCCGAACTGAAACAGCTCTCCGCACCGCTGCTGTTTGGCGTTTCCGCGATTGGTTGGTTGACGATAATTCTGGTGGCATTTATGGCCTGGCTGCTGGCAAAGACGGCGTTTGGACGCAGTTTTTATGTCACGGGCGATAATTTACAGGGCGCTCGTCAACTGGGCGTTCGTACGGAAGCCATTCGCATTGTGGCATTTTCGTTGAACGGCTGCATGGCGGCACTGGCGGGGATTGTGTTTGCTTCGCAGATTGGTTTTATCCCCAACCAGACCGGTACCGGGCTGGAGATGAAAGCAATTGCAGCCTGCGTGCTGGGCGGCATTAGTTTGCTCGGCGGTTCCGGCGCGATCATCGGTGCGGTACTCGGCGCATGGTTCCTGACGCAGATCGATAGTGTACTGGTGCTGTTGCGCATTCCGGCATGGTGGAATGATTTTATCGCGGGCATGGTTCTGCTGGCGGTGCTGGTGTTTGATGGACGCCTGCGTTGTGCGCTGGAACGTAATCTGCGGCGGCAAAAATATGCCCGCTTTATGATGCCACCGCCATCCGTTAAACCCGCTTCGTCAGGTAACAAACGGGAGGCCGCGTAATGCGTATTCGCTACGGTTGGGAACTGGCTCTTGCCGCACTGCTCGTTATTGAGATTGTTGCATTTGGTGCAATTAACCCGCGGATGTTAGATCTCAATATGTTGCTGTTCAGCACCAGTGACTTTATCTGCATTGGCATTGTCGCTCTACCGCTGACGATGGTGATTGTCAGTGGTGGGATCGATATTTCGTTTGGTTCGACCATCGGCCTCTGCGCCATTGCATTGGGCGTATTGTTTCAAAGTGGTGTGCCGATGCCGCTGGCGATTCTCCTGACCTTACTGCTCGGCGCATTGTGCGGGCTGATTAACGCCGGATTAATTATCTATACCAAAGTTAACCCGCTGGTGATTACGCTTGGCACACTGTATCTGTTTGCCGGAAGCGCTCTGCTGCTTTCCGGGATGGCCGGAGCGACGGGGTACGAAGGTATTGGTGGATTCCCGATGGCGTTTACAGATTTCGCTAACCTGGATGTACTGGGACTCCCCGTTCCGCTGATTATCTTCCTGATATGTCTCCTCGTTTTCTGGCTCTGGCTGCATAAAACCCATGCCGGACGTAATGTGTTTTTGATTGGGCAAAGCCCGCGCGTGGCGCTTTATAGCGCGATTCCAGTTAACCGTACCTTATGTGCGCTCTATGCCATGACGGGTCTGGCATCTGCGGTCGCCGCTGTGCTGCTGGTATCGTATTTTGGTTCAGCACGTTCCGATCTCGGTGCGTCATTTCTGATGCCCGCCATCACCGCCGTGGTGCTCGGCGGTGCCAATATTTATGGTGGTTCCGGTTCCATTATCGGCACCGCCATTGCGGTTTTATTAGTGGGATATTTGCAACAAGGTTTGCAAATGGCAGGAGTGCCAAATCAGGTGTCCAGCGCCCTTTCCGGTGCGCTACTTATCGTCGTTGTCGTAGGTCGTTCCGTTAGCCTGCATCGCCAGCAAATTAAAGAGTGGCTGGCGCGTCGGGCCAATAACCCATTGCCATAAAGGATATCTTCATGACACTTCATCGCTTTAAGAAAATCGCCTTACTTAGCGCTCTTGGCATTGCCGCAATCTCTATGAATGTGCAGGCCGCAGAGCGTATTGCATTTATTCCCAAACTGGTTGGCGTGGGATTTTTTACCAGCGGTGGCAACGGCGCACAACAAGCGGGTAAAGAGCTGGGCGTTGATGTGACCTACGACGGGCCGACAGAACCCAGTGTTTCTGGTCAGGTACAGTTGATTAATAACTTCGTTAATCAGGGTTATAACGCCATTATCGTTTCTGCGGTTTCGCCTGATGGCTTGTGTCCGGCACTGAAACGCGCCATGCAACGTGGTGTGAGAGTGCTGACCTGGGACTCTGATACTAAACCGGAGTGCCGCTCTTACTACATTAATCAGGGAACGCCCGCCCAGTTGGGAGGTATGTTGGTGGATATGGCGGCGCGTCAGGTGAATAAAGACAAAGCCAAAGTCGCGTTTTTCTACTCAAGCCCCACCGTTACGGACCAAAACCAGTGGGTGAAAGAAGCGAAAGCGAAAATCGCCAAAGAGCATCCTGGCTGGGAAATTGTCACTACGCAGTTTGGCTATAACGATGCCACTAAATCATTACAAACCGCAGAAGGAATATTAAAAGCGTATAGCGATCTCGACGCCATTATCGCCCCCGACGCCAACGCCCTGCCCGCTGCCGCACAAGCCGCAGAAAACCTGAAAAATGACAAAGTTGCGATTGTCGGATTCAGTACGCCAAACGTGATGCGTCCGTATGTGGAACGCGGCACGGTGAAAGAATTTGGCCTGTGGGATGTGGTTCAGCAAGGCAAAATTTCAGTTTATGTCGCGGATGAATTATTGAAAAAAGGATCAATGAAAACGGGCGACAAGCTGGATATTCAGGGCGTAGGTCAGGTGGAAGTCTCGCCAAACAGCGTTCAGGGCTATGACTACGAAGCGGATGGTAATGGCATCGTACTGTTACCGGAGCGCGTGATATTCAACAAAGAGAATATCGGCAAATACGATTTCTGATGTGCATTACTTAACCGGAGTACGTTATGGCAGATTTAGACGATATTAAAGATGGTAAAGATTTTCGTACCGATCAACCGCAACAAAATATCCCTTTTACCCTGAAAGGTTGCGGTGCGCTGGATTGGGGAATGCAGTCACGCTTATCACGGATATTTAATCCGAAAACGGGTAAAACCGTGATGCTGGCCTTTGACCATGGTTATTTTCAGGGGCCGACTACCGGACTTGAACGCATTGATATAAATATCGCCCCGCTGTTTGAACATGCCGATGTATTAATGTGTACGCGCGGCATTTTGCGCAGCGTAGTCCCCCCTGCGACCAATAAGCCGGTGGTACTGCGGGCGTCAGGTGCGAACTCTATTCTGGCGGAATTAAGTAATGAAGCCGTGGCGTTATCGATGGATGACGCCGTGCGCCTGAACAGTTGCGCGGTGGCGGCGCAGGTTTATATCGGCAGCGAATATGAACATCAATCGATCAAAAATATTATTCAGCTGGTCGATGCCGGAATGAAAGTGGGAATGCCGACCATGGCCGTGACTGGCGTGGGCAAAGATATGGTGCGCGATCAGCGTTATTTCTCGCTCGCGACTCGAATCGCCGCTGAAATGGGGGCGCAAATTATCAAAACCTATTATGTCGAAAAAGGTTTTGAACGGATTGTTGCCGGATGTCCGGTACCCATTGTTATTGCTGGCGGTAAAAAATTACCGGAGCGCGAGGCGCTGGAAATGTGCTGGCAGGCTATCGATCAGGGCGCTTCTGGTGTGGATATGGGGCGTAATATTTTCCAGTCTGACCATCCGGTGGCGATGATGAAAGCCGTACAGGCGGTGGTACACCATAACGAAACGGCTGATCGGGCATATGAACTCTATCTGAGTGAAAAACAGTAACTGCGGAATTAAGGAGAAGAATTATGCACGTCACACTGGTTGAAATTAACGTTCATGAAGACAAGGTTGACGAGTTTATCGAAGTTTTTCGCCAGAACCACCTGGGCTCGGTACAGGAAGAAGGCAATTTGCGCTTCGATGTCTTACAGGACCCGGAAGTGAATTCGCGCTTTTTTATCTACGAAGCCTATAAAGATGAAGACGCAGTGGCGTTCCATAAAACCACGCCCCACTACAAAACCTGTGTCGCGAAACTGGAATCTTTAATGACCGGGCCGCGTAAAAAACGTCTGTTCAATGGGTTGATGCCGTGAGGCGAATTTATCAATTTTATCTACAATTGGGGTAACGCGCTGACGGGAGTAAAAAAATGTCTGACTGGAACCCCTCTTTATATCTGCACTTTGCCGCTGAACGATCGCGTCCGGCGGTGGAGCTGCTTGCCAGAGTGCCGCTGGAAAATATCGAATACGTTGCCGATCTTGGCTGTGGCCCAGGTAACAGCACCGCCCTGCTGCATCAACGTTGGCCTGCGGCCAGGATAACAGGCATCGACTCGTCTCCGGCGATGATTGCTGAAGCGCGCAGTGCTTTGCCAGACTGCCAGTTCGTGGAAGCAGACATCCGCAACTGGCAACCGGAACAGGCACTCGATCTGATTTTTGCTAATGCCTCACTGCAATGGCTGCCCGACCACTACGAATTGTTCCCTCATCTGGTTTCTTTACTTAATCCGCAGGGTGTGTTGGCAGTACAGATGCCAGATAACTGGCTAGAGCCGACCCATGTGCTCATGCGCGAAGTTGCCTGGGAACAAAACTACCCGGATCGCGGGCGTGAGCCGCTGGCTGGCGTTCATGCTTACTACGATATTTTGAGCGAAGCCGGATGTGAGGTCGATATCTGGCGAACCACCTACTATCACCAGATGCCGTCGCACCAGGCGATTATCGATTGGGTGACCGCCACCGGATTACGTCCGTGGTTACAGGATCTGACCGAGAGCGAACAGCAGCATTTTCTTACGCGCTACCATCAGATGCTGGAAGAGCAGTATCCACTGCAAGAGAACGGAGAGATACTGCTGGCATTTCCGCGTCTGTTTATTGTTGCCCGGCGTACGGATTAAATATTACGTCAGCTGGTAATGACGATCGGGAAGAATTTTTGCTGGAATTTCTGTTTCATCGTTCATCTGTAACAGGTCAATTTCAATAGCGTTGCAGATGGCATCCAGCGGTAAATCATTGTTTTCAGTACCGAACGGATCTTCCAGTTCTTCCGCCAGACAATCCAGCGAAATAAAAGTGTAGGAAATCAGCACAGAGATAAAAGGCGTCATGTAATGCAGGTCCACGACCAGCGCGAACGGCAGCATGATACAAAACAGATAAACGGTACGATGCAAAATCAGGGTGTAGGCAAAGGGAATTGGCGTATAGGCAATGCGCTCGCAGCCTGCCAGAACCGCTGAAATATCATTAAGCCGATCGTTGAGGCTAATAAACAGGATATCTGAAAGCTGTCCATTGCGGCGCTGAACCGCCAACCATTCTCCCATTATTAACAAGATACGGTTAGCTGGAGAGTTCGAAGCCAGTACACGCTGAAGATCTTCAGTCTTGAGATAATGTGCCAGCACTTCCGCCTGTGGCTGTTTGCGTAATGTCATGCGTAAACAATGGGCGAAGGCAATTTGCAGCCGGGCAAACTCCCTTACACTTGCCGAATCCGGCAATGTCGTTTTTACCTCTCGCAGTAACGACCGTGAGGCAATCATCAACTGCCCCCAAAGTTTTCGCGCTTCAACGTAACGGGCGTACCCGGCATTATTACGAAAACCAAGAAAAATGGCGATGGCGACACCGAGAATGCTGAACGGTGCGAGGGTGAATTTAATGCCCAGATGCGTGTACCAGGGCAGCATGAAAATAACAGCGATAGAAAAGAGAAAATTGAGTAGTAAGCGCGAGGATATCTTGGATAATACTGAGCCATGCCAGACAAAAATACGGCGCAGCCAGTGTTGTTGTGGACGAACTATCATGGTTATCTTCAGGCGTGGAAAAGTCGCCCTATTAAACGTGATTACGATCACATTCTCAAGACGCTACGTACAAATTACCTACAAGCTTACAACATTTACAGGTGTGGCATATGGCACCCGTTAATGATAAAGGCACATAGGATGTTGTAACTAATATAGTGAAATAAGAAACCCGGTCGAAACCGGGTTCAGAGTATTAGCACAACGGACGTACAGCTTCGCGCATTCCTTTTTCGAGAATCACATCCAGGTCATTAGCCACCTGCTCGACCAGACCAGGCACTTGCGTCAGGTCCTGCTCCCAGTGGTCTTTTTCTGCCAACACAATCGCTACCAGTTCCTGGGTACCGATAACACGGTCACGATGCTGGCTCCAGAGTTGCTGATAACGTTCCAGCCAGTGTGCATCGTCCTGTACCGGATATGTTTCTCCGTTACGCTCACCGCGATAAAACGCAATCAATGCCGCTAATGCGAAAGTCAGGCGCGCCGGAAGTGCGCCGTTTGCCTTCTGCCCTGCCAGCAGCTGCGGCAGGATACGGGTGCGGAACTTGGTCATACCGTTAAGCGCGATAGACAGCAGCTGATGCTTGATGTACGGATTACGGAAACGTCCGGTGACTGCACTGGCGAAAGATTCCAGTTCATCACGAGGCAAATCCAGTACCGGAATAATCTCTTCGTAGATGGCTTTTTCAACGAATGCGCAAATTTCAGCATCATTCATCGCTTCACCTACGGTATCCAGCCCTGCCTGGAACGCCACCGGCACCAGCGCCGTGTGCGCACCGTTGAGGATTGCCACTTTGCGTTCTTTATACGGTTTAATATCGTCAACAATCAGCACGTTGAGCGGATATTTGTCCAGGCGCAGCTCAGTCGCTAAGGATTTCGGCCCCTGAATCACAAACAGGTAAAAGTGTTCAGCGGTGTCGAGGAAACCATCGTGATAACCCAGTTCTTCTTCCAGTTTAGCCACTTCATCGCGCGGATAACCGGTAACGATACGGTCCACCAGCGTAGAACAGAAGCTGTTAGCCTGATCCAGCCATTGAATAAATGCTTCTGGCAGTGCCCACTCTTGCGCATAGCGCAGCACCAGTTCACGCAACGCGTCGCCATTGTAGTCGATCAACTCACACGGGATGATGATCCAACCTTTATCCAGCGCACCGTTGAAATGGCTAAAACGTTCGAACAGCAGACGGGTCAGTTTTGCCGGATAACTTACCGCTGGCGCGTCATCGAATTTATCGCCCGCATGGTAGCTGATACCCGCTTCGGTGGTGTTAGAGAAAACAAAGCGCATTTCCGGGTTGTGCGCCAGTTTCAGGAATTCATCGTATTCACTGTAGACGCTGATTTCACGATTAACAGAGCGAATCAGACGCGCGTCGCTGACCGCTTCCCCCTTCTCGTTCAGACCACGGATAATGGTGGTATACAGACCATCCTGCGTGCTCAGTGACGGCGGGAATGAAGTTTCAATCGGACGAACAACGACCACGCCAGAATTCAGATCGGTGTGCTCATTCAGGAGATCGATTTGCCAGTCAACAAAGGCGCGCAGGAAGTTACCTTCACCAAACTGAATGATACGTTCTGGATACTGTGCACCGGGAAAATCGCGACGATTTAGTGTTTTCACAATGGGTTCCCTTCTGATTAGTCATACAACCTGTTTGAATTGGTACGACAGGTTAGCAAACTTTAATACGCCGAACCCCTGTTTTGATCAACTCCTGATGATTAATGAGCAGTTTTATGAGAAAAGTGTGGCGCGGATCATGGTTTAATTGAGGAAATACGCCTTTTCTTCGAACATAAAGTGGTAGAACACATTGCATTTAAATCGCTGTGAATGAATAAAGATGTCAGACAACTTCCTCACCGTAACGCATAGTGCTGGTACGGTTGCGCCCATCTTTCTTCGAGCGATACAGACATGTATCGGCTTCGACCATCAATTTATTAAAGTCATCGGTCAGCGTTCGGTACGATGCGCAACCACTACCGACGCCAATACTTACCGTGAGATAAAGCGTTTTTTGTTGCCAGGTGAACGGTTGCAGTTCAACGCCTTTACGGATTTTTTCCGCCATTAGCAGACCATCGACAGGATTCACCGACGGCACTGCAACAGCAAATTCTTCGCCGCCCATTCGCGCCACCAGCCCCTTATCACCGACAATCTTCTGAATATGCTGGGCAAACACGCTTAACACTTTATCGCCACATTCATGTCCATAGTTATCGTTAATGCTTTTGAAATAGTCGATATCAAGCAGCATGACAGTCAGATGTTGTGTCTGTTTCAGCGATGGACTTTTCAGCGCCTCATAAAGACCGGACCGTGAGTAAACCTGAGTCAGAAAATCAAAGTCGGCTCGCAGCGCAACTTGCTTCATTAGCGAATTGATCGCTGCCACGCTAAAAGAAACCATAATTGGGCATATCGCCATCGTGGCAATACCGAGACGTGCGGAGAACATTTCTGGAATGGAGAATGGCGAACCGACCGAGATATCAATCACTGAATTTGCCACCAGTACGATTTCCACCGCACCGGTGACAAAGGTCAACAGACATGTTACCTGCGGCGTATAGCGCACTGCACACCAGATTAATGCAGGCAGCGGGAACGCCAGACTCCCCGCTCCGCCAATGACTACCGAGGCAATAACCGACACAATAAGCGCGATAGCGGGCATCATCTGTTCTGCTTTAAAGCGCGGCAGCACTCCAGGAATTGCCAACGTCAGCATACAAGGCACGATCAACACGCCCGTTGAGAATTGCTCACTGAACCAGTCGGCAAGCAAAGGCCAGAAATCCAGACTATCAATACTGACCGAACCAATCGCCCCGACAATAGCGCATAATAATGCGGCAATCAGACAGTAATTAAATAGCCGTAAGGCACTTACTGGCTCATACTTATTTTTCCCCAGACGCTTATCCCGCGCGACCAGTAAGGCGACGGTAACAATAAACATCATATTGGAGAAATTGATAGCCAGTGAAACCAGCCCCCATTCGGTGGTTATGGCATCATAAACCAGCATTGCCACATAACTGATCGCATAGTAATGCAGTCGATTAAGCCAGACATAGCGGGCAAACACCCCCGCCATTACGCCATTCAGCGGCCAGAAAAGAGAAAGTTCGTGAACCAGCCGTAACTCTGCACCAATAAAATAGAACAGCGTGGTTAGCGCAAAAATAGCGATGCTATTACGTAGCAGATGACCTTCCTGGAACAAACGGAAAGTTGAAATGGGCTGTACATGCATTAATTATCTGTCCATACAATTGCGGGTGGCAATTATCTCAACGTAATAAGTAAATTCTTATAAAGGATAGCATCTTCGCTGACAGCGGCGGCAAATAAAGATATCCTGGGAATGCTATTTTATCGTTTTCCGCGATTATCATGGCTGATTCATCTGTATAACCAACCAGTGATAGATTACCGCCACGATATAACGTTGTTGTTCCTCGCTTAACGAAACACCCTGCGGAATGTTATGCCACTTAGCCAGACAACCGCGACAACAGGTTGCAGTGGCGTGCTGAGCGATAAACACCGGATGCCCGCGCATGGGGGTTTGCTTACCGTCGTTAGCCGGTAATGCCGGAGCAAGACGTTTAGCGACAAAATCCGCCGCATGTTGTTCGATGACTGGCGCGCCTTTCTCCAGACAATACTGACGCTCTTTCACACCCAAACGAAAGCGAGAGCGAAATTTTGAACGGGATAAACGCGCGAAGAGTGGATCGAGAGACTGCATTAATAAACCGAACGCCCTAATTGTTTCGTCAATTGTTCAAGGACAGCAATGCCCGCAAGCGAGTTACCGGCATCATCCAGTTCCGGGCTCCAGACTGCGATGGCCATTTCATGCGGAACAATCGCCACAATACCGCCACCAACGCCAGATTTTGCCGGTAGTCCCACCCGCCAGGCAAACTCCCCCGCGTTCTGGTACATACCACTGGTCGCCATCAGCGCATTAATTTGCCGCGCCTGCATCGGCGTCACCACGGGTTCATCAATATGAATAGCTTTCCCCTGATTAGCCAGAAAGACAAACGTCCGGGCCAGCTCTACACAGCTCATTTTCAGAGCGCAGTAATGAAAGTAGTTTTGCAGAACGGTTGTCACATCATGATGGAAATTGCCAAACGACTTCATCAGCCAGGCGATAGCCGCATTTCGCGCGGAATGTTCAAATTCGGAACGCGCTACCACCGTATCGTATGAAATATCAGACACACCGCTTAAGCCGCGCACGACTTCCAGCATACGTTGCCGAGGAGCGCTTAATCGCCCTTGCAACATATCGCAGACCACCAGCGCACCGGCATTAATAAACGGATTACGCGGAATACCCTGCTCCATTTCCAGTTGCACTAAAGAATTGAACGGTGATCCAGACGGATCTTTGCCGACGCGTTGCCAGATTTCCTCTTCGGAGTAATGACGCATGGCGACAACGAGACTCAGCACTTTGGAAATAGACTGAATGGAAAAACGTTCTTGTGCATCTCCGGCCTGAAAAAGCTGTCCGTCAACTGTACAGATAGCAATGCCCAGCCGGGAACCGTCTACCGTAGCCAGCGCCGGAATATAATCCGCGACTTTACCCTGACCAATGAGCGGCCGCACTTGCCGCAAGATGTTTTCTAAAATTGCATTATCCATGGCGACTGCCACTTTCTACTCCTGGACCGCAGGTCTGAAAAGACCTGCGAGTATATCAGAGCTGAATATGTAGCGTCAGATCCGGTCTTTCCACACCGTCTGGATATTACAGAATTCGTGTAAGCCGAAATGGGAAAGCTCACGACCAAAGCCACTCTTCTTCACGCCACCAAAGGCCACTCGCGCGTCGCTGGCACAATAACCATTGATAAACACCCCACCGCATTCCAGACGTGCCGCCATCTGTCTGGCCTGTGTTTCGTCGGTGGTGAAAATGGTCGCTGAAAGGCCGAACTCACTATCATTAGCCAGTTCCAGCGCATGTTCTGCATCTTTCGCAATGGTGATTGCCGCAACGGGGCCAAACATTTCTTCCCGAAACGCGGTCATTTCTGGGGTAACATTCGCCAGAACCGTTGGCGGATAGTAGTTACCTGCCCCAGCCATCTTTTCCCCGCCCAGTAACAAACGCGCACCCTGCGCCAGGGTTTTCTCCACCTGATGATGCAGCTCATCACGTAAATCAAAACGAGCCATTGGTCCGAGAGTGTTCTCTTCGTCACGGGGATCGCCCATTTTCAAGGCTGCCGCAGCTGCCACAAAACGTTCGGTAAATGCCGAAGCAATTCCCTCTTCGATAATAAAGCGTTTTGCAGCTGCACAAACCTGTCCGGTATTCTGATAACGTCCGGCTACCGCCGCTTTAACCGCCAGTTCCAGATCGGCATCGTTAAGCACAATAAATGGATCCGAACCGCCCAGTTCCAGTACGCATTTTTTCAGTGCCGCTCCAGCCTGTGCGCCAATAGCCGCTCCCGCACGAACACTTCCGGTCACCGTGACAGCAGCAATGCGCGAGTCTTTAATCATCTGACTGACGCCGTCGTTGTCGGCATTCAGCCAGCCATATACGCCTTGTGGGATACCCGCATCTTTAAACACCTGGGCAATGAGCTGTGCACAGCCCATCACATTCGGCGCATGTTTAAGTAAGTAGCCGTTACCTGCAAGAATGATGGGAACCGCGCCACGCATCACCTGCCATAACGGAAAATTCCACGGCATAATCGCCAGAATTGTCCCCAACGGTCGATACTCAATAACTGCCTGCTGATTTTCCACCAGCGTAGGTTCCGCCTTCAGCATTGCCGGACCATGTTCTGCATACCAGTCACACAAATTCGCCGATTTCGCCACTTCAGCGCGCGCCTGGTTGATTGGTTTGCCCATTTCACGGGTGATCATTTGCGCCATTTCTTCGCTACGGACACGCAGAGCCTTACCGATATCACGCAGTTTTTCAGCACGATAATCTATATTTGTCTCGCGCCAGTCGCGAAAGCCTGCTGCCGCCAGCTGAAGTGCGTTTTCGATATCATCAGCGCCAGCCCACGGCAGCACAGAAAGTTGTTCACCGGTGGCAGGATTTATCGAAATTGCATGAGTTTCCGGAGTAATGGTCATCGGGGTATCTCCTTTATGAGTCATTGTATGAAGATACGCAGATTTACTCTTGCTTTAAAATGAATAATATTAAGCCACTTATTCACGAATCGAGAATATTATGGATCTGACCCAACTGGAGATGTTCAACGCGGTTGCCGAAGCTGGCAGCATAACCCAGGCTGCAGCAAAAGTGCATCGCGTGCCGTCGAATCTCACTACCCGTCTACGCCAGCTGGAAACAGAACTGGGGGTTGATCTGTTTATTCGCGAGAATCAGCGTTTACGTCTCTCTCCTGCCGGGCATAACTTTTTACGCTATAGCCAACAAATTCTCGCGTTAGTGGATGAAGCGCGGAGCGTTGTCGCTGGCGATGAGCCGCAAGGTTTATTTTCTCTTGGTTCGCTGGAAAGCACCGCTGCAGTGCGCATTCCGGCCACGCTGGCGGAATTTAACCGTCGTTATCCCAAAATTCAGTTTTCACTTTCCACCGGCCCTTCCGGCACTATGCTGGAAGGTGTGCTGGAGGGAAAACTGAATGCAGCGTTTATTGATGGGCCCATTAACCATACTGCCATTGACGGGATACCGGTGTACCGCGAGGAGCTGATGATCGTCACGCCACAAGGACATGCGCCAGTAACCCGCGCCAGTCAGGTTAATGGCAGTAACATTTATGCCTTCCGCGCCAATTGTTCGTATCGTCGCCACTTCGAGAGCTGGTTTCATGCTGACGGTGCCGCTCCGGGAACTATCCATGAGATGGAGTCTTATCACGGAATGTTGGCCTGTGTGGTCGCAGGAGCAGGTATTGCGCTTATTCCGCGCTCTATGCTGGAAAGTATGCCGGGGCATCACCAGGTTGAAGCGTGGCCGTTAGCTGAGCAATGGCGTTGGTTAACAACCTGGCTGGTCTGGCGTCGCGGTGCGAAAACGCGTCCGCTTGAGGCATTTATTCAACTACTGGATGTGTCTGACTCGGCAAAACAGAGTTAGCAATGAGCTATTTTTGATAGTTCTTGCGGCTAATATGCTCTATATAGTGATGCTCCGATGACTTATGACTATATGGGGCAAATATGGTTACGCCAGTAAGCATCAGCAATTACATATCTCTTCCTTATGATTTTCCCGTTCGTAATATTGCACCTCAGGTAAAAGAAGTTTTAAAGGATTTTATTGATGCGCTAAGTACAATAATATGTGATGAAGAGTGGCGTACGTCTTTAAACATCAGCTCAGCCACAAAAAAGATATTTAATAACCTTGATAACTTATCATATATTCAGAGAACCTCTTTCCGGGGTAACGACACGCTATACAATGAAAAAGTTCAATTTAAACTCACTTATCCTGCCAGGAATGGAAGACACAAAGAAAATATTGAATTTCAGGTAGTAATAAATTTAAGCCCTATTTATTTAGATAATTTCCGCCATGATGGGGAAATTAATATTTTTTGCGCTCCCAACCCAAAGCCTGTCACTATGGGGCGCGTATTTCAGACTGGCGTCGAGCGTGTGCTCTTTCTGTTTCTGAATGACTTTATAGAACAATTTCCAATGATCAACCCTGGCGTTCCTATCAAAAGAGCGCATACGCCACATATTGAACCCCTGCATCCGGATCACCATACCGCTGCAGATTACTTACGCCAGTTTGATTTGCTTGTCCTGAATTTTATCTCTCGCGGTAATTTTGTCATACTCCCCCGATTATGGAATAACTCTGAGGTTCACAGATGGTTCGGGAATAAAGAACCTAACTTGCTCACCGCTATTCTCGACATAACGGACAGCGAATTAAAAGAGGATTTATTGCAAAGCCTGATGGATTCACTAGGTTCTAACAAACATGTACTACCCGAAGTCTGCATCTGCTTTTTATCCCTTTTAACAGAACAAGATTTTCCACATTTTCAGGACTTGTTTTTATTTTTCGCCAATATGTTATTGCACTATCACCAATTTATGAATCCCAATGAAAGTGATTTGATTGACGTGTTGATGCCAGCATCATTAAGTGATGATAAAATTATCAAACATATGGCGCGCAGGACCCTCAAACTTTTTGTAAAAAATGAAACGCCGCCAAAAGTTACTCACGAAGACCTGGTGAAAAACAGGCCTCGCTCCCCTGTCAGATCACCTATACCCGCAACCGCCAAAACGCCAGACCTCCCTGAACGTCATTAAACCGTGATGTTACCGACTCTCTGACGCGGAACAGAATCAGCGTCAGAGAAACGGAAAACGCGATCCAGATCACAAATGCATTGTATTCACATCATTAACCGTTTTAAGATCATTTCATCACTTTTTCGCAACTCACCCGATAATCTGTTATGACAACAAACACTGTTTCCCGCAAAGTGGCGTGGCTACGGGTCGTTACGCTGGCAGTCGCCGCCTTCATCTTCAACACCACCGAATTTGTCCCTGTTGGCCTGCTCTCTGACATTGCGCAAAGTTTTCACATGCAAACCGCTCAGGTCGGCATCATGTTGACGATTTATGCATGGGTAGTGGCGCTAATGTCATTGCCTTTTATGTTAATGACCAGTCAGGTTGAACGGCGCAAATTACTGATCTGCCTGTTTGTGGTGTTTATTGCCAGCCACGTACTGTCGTTTTTGTCGTGGAGCTTTACCGTTCTGGTGATCAGTCGCATTGGTGTGGCTTTTGCACATGCGATTTTCTGGTCGATTACGGCGTCTCTGGCGATCCGTATGGCTCCGGCCGGGAAGCGAGCGCAGGCATTGAGTTTAATTGCCACCGGTACAGCACTGGCAATGGTATTAGGTTTACCTCTCGGGCGCATTGTGGGGCAGTATTTTGGCTGGCGAATGACCTTCTTCGCGATTGGTATCGGGGCGTTTATTACCCTTTTGTGCCTGATTAAGTTACTTCCCTTACTGCCCAGTGAGCATTCCGGTTCGCTGAAAAGCCTACCGCTATTATTCCGCCGCCCGGCATTGATGAGCATTTATTTGTTAACTGTGGTGGTTGTCACCGCCCATTACACGGCATACAGCTATATCGAGCCTTTTGTGCAAAACATTGCGGGATTCAGCGCCAACTTTGCCACGGCATTACTGTTATTACTCGGTGGTGCGGGCATTATTGGCAGCGTGATTTTCGGTAAACTGGGTAATCAGTATGCGTCTGCGTTGGTAAGTACGGCGATTGCGCTGTTGCTGGTGTGCCTGGCACTGCTGCTACCTGCGGCGAACAGTGAAATACACCTCGGGGTGCTGAGTATTTTCTGGGGGATAGCGATGATGATCATCGGGCTTGGTATGCAGGTTAAAGTGCTGGCGCTGGCACCAGATGCTACCGACGTCGCGATGGCGCTATTCTCTGGGATATTTAATATTGGAATCGGCGCGGGTGCGTTGGTAGGTAATCAGGTCAGTCTGCACTGGTCAATGTCGATGATTGGTTATGTGGGCGCGGTGCCTGCTTTTGCCGCGTTAATATGGTCAATCATCATTTTCCGCCGCTGGCCAGTGACACTCGAAGAACAGACGCAATAGTTGAAAGGCCCATTCGGGCCTTTTTTAGTGGTACGTTTTAATGATTTCCAGGATGCCGTTAATAATAAACTGCACCCCCATACATACCAGCAGGAATCCCATCAGACGGGAGATCGCTTCAATGCCCCCCTTACCCACCAGCCGCATAATTGCGCCAGAGCTGCGTAGACTTCCCCACAAAATAACCGCCACCAGGAAAAAGATCAGCGGCGGCGCAACCATCAGTACCCAATCAGCAAAGGTTGAACTCTGACGCACTGTGGACGCCGAGCTAATAATCATCGCTATGGTTCCCGGACCGGCGGTACTTGGCATTGCCAGTGGTACAAAAGCAATATTGGCGCTGGGTTCATCTTCCAGCTCTTCCGACTTGCTTTTCGCTTCCGGTGAATCAATTGCTTTCTGTTGCGGAAAGAGCATTCGAAAACCGATAAACGCGACGATTAAGCCGCCTGCAATTCGCAGACCGGGAATCGAAATGCCAAATGTATCCATCACCAGTTGCCCGGCGTAATACGCCACCATCATGATGGCAAAGACGTACACCGAGGCCATCAACGACTGACGATTACGTTCGGCACTGTTCATGTTGCCTGCCAGGCCAAGAAATAACGCGACAGTTGTTAATGGGTTAGCTAACGGTAGTAACACCACCAGCCCCAGGCCAATTGCTTTAAATAAATCTAACATTGGTGGTTGTTATCCTGTGTATCTGGGTTATCAGCGAAAAGTATAAGGGGTAAACAACGATAAAGTGTCACTCTTTAGCTAGCCTTGCATCGCACTGACCAAAACTTGAACCGATTTAGCAAAACGTGGCATCGGTCAATTCATTCATTTGACTTATACTTGCCTGGGCAATATTATCCCCTGCAACTAATTACTTGCCAGGGCAACTAATGTGAAAAGTACCAGCGATCTGTTCAATGAAATTATTCCATTGGGTCGCTTAATCCATATGGTTAATCAGAAGAAAGATCGCCTGCTTAACGAGTATCTGTCTCCGCTGGATATTACCGCGGCACAGTTTAAGGTGCTCTGCTCTATCCGCTGCGCGGCGTGTATTACTCCGGTTGAACTGAAAAAAGTGTTATCGGTCGACCTGGGGGCGCTGACCCGTATGCTGGATCGCCTGGTCTGTAAAGGCTGGGTGGAAAGGTTGCCGAACCCGAATGACAAGCGCGGCGTACTGGTAAAACTTACCACCAGCGGCGCGGCAATATGTGAACAATGCCATCAATTAGTTGGCCAGGACCTGCACCAAGAATTAACAAAAAACCTGACGGCGGACGAAGTGGCAACACTTGAGCATTTGCTTAAGAAAGTCCTGCCGTAAACAAAAAAGAGGTATGACGATGTCCAGACGCAATACTGACGCTATTACCATTCATAGCATTTTGGACTGGATCGAGGACAACCTGGAATCGCCACTGTCACTGGAGAAAGTGTCAGAGCGTTCGGGTTACTCTAAATGGCACCTGCAACGGATGTTTAAAAAAGAAACCGGTCATTCATTAGGCCAATACATCCGCAGCCGTAAGATGACGGAAATCGCGCAAAAGCTGAAGGAAAGTAACGAGCCGATACTCTATCTGGCAGAACGATATGGCTTCGAGTCGCAACAAACTCTGACCCGAACCTTCAAAAATTACTTTGATGTTCCGCCGCATAAATACCGGATGACCAATATGCAGGGCGAATCGCGCTTTTTACATCCATTAAATCATTACAACAGCTAGTTGATAACGTGACAACGTCACTGAGGCAATCATGAAACCACTTTTATCCGCAATTGCAGCTGCGCTTATTCTCTTTTCCGCGCAGGGCGTTGCGGAACAAACCACGCAGCAGGTTGTTACTTCCTGTGCCAATGTCGTGGTTGTTCCCCCATCGCATGAACAACCACCGTTTGATTTAAATCACATGGGTACTGGCAGTGATAAGTCGGATGCGCTCGGCGTGCCCTATTATAATCAACACGCTATGTAGTTTGTTCTGGCCCCGACATATCGGGGCTTATTAACTTCCCACTTTTACCGCTTTACGCCACCGCAAGCCAAATACATTGATATACAGCCCGGTCATAATGAGCACCGCACCGAAAAATTGCAGACCCGTTAAGCGTTCATCCAGCAATAGTGCCGCACTTGCCAGTCCTACTACGGGCACCAGTAACGATAACGGTGCAACCCGCCAGGTTTCATAGCGTCCCAGTAACGTCCCCCAGATCCCATAACCAACAATTGTCGCCACAAACGCCAGATACATCAGAGACAAGATGGTGGTCATATCGATAGTGACCAGACTGTGAATCATGGTTGCGGAACCATCGAGAATCAGCGAGGCAACAAAGAAGGGAATGATTGGGATTAATGCGCTCCAGATTACCAGCGACATCACCGCCGGACGCGTTGAGTGCGACATGATCTTTTTATTGAAGATGTTGCCACACGCCCAACTAAATGCTGCCGCCAGGGTCAACATAAAGCCGAGCATCGCCACATGCTGACCGTTCAGACTATCTTCGATTAACACCAGTACGCCAAAAATCGCTAAGGCGATCCCCGCCAATTGTTTGCCATGCAGTCGCTCACCGAAAGTAAACGCGCCAAGCACGATAGTAAAAAACGCCTGTGCCTGTAACACCAACGAAGCCAGACCAGCAGGCATACCGAAGTTAATGGCACAAAAAAGAAAAGCAAACTGCGCAAAACTGATGGTTAATCCATACCCCAGCAGCAAATTCAGTGGTACTTTCGGTCGTGCGACAAAAAAGATAGCCGGAAAAGCAACCAGCATAAAGCGCAAACCGGCCAGCATCAGCGGTGGCATGTTATGAAGCCCCACTTTGATGACCACAAAATTTAGCCCCCATACGACCACTACCAGTAGCGCCAACACCCCATCTTTTCGCGACATTCTACCGCCTCTGAATTTCATCTTTTGTAAGCAATCAACTTAGCTGAATTTACTTTTCTTTAACAGTTGATTCGTTAGTCACCCTTTACGACGGCATTAATGCGCAAATAAGTCGCTATACTTCGGATTTTTGCCATGCTATTTCTTTACATCTCTAAAACAAAACATAACGAAACGCACTGCCGGACAGACAAATGAACTTATCCCTACGACGCTCTACCAGCGCCCTTCTTGCCTCGTCGTTGTTATTAACCATCGGACGCGGCGCTACGCTGCCGTTTATGACCATTTACTTGAGTCGCCAGTACAGCCTGAGTGTCGATCTAATCGGTTATGCGATGACAATTGCGCTCACTATTGGCGTCGTTTTTAGCCTCGGTTTTGGTATCCTGGCGGATAAGTTCGACAAGAAACGCTATATGTTACTGGCAATTACCGCCTTCGCCTGCGGTTTTATTGCCATTCCTTTAGTGAATAACGTGACGCTGGTGGTGCTCTTTTTTGCCCTCATTAACTGCGCCTATTCCGTTTTTGCTACTGTGTTGAAAGCCTGGTTTGCCGACAATCTTTCGTCCACCAGCAAAACGAAAATCTTCTCAATCAACTACACCATGCTCAACATTGGCTGGACCATCGGTCCGCCGCTCGGCACGCTGTTGGTGATGCAGAGCATCAATCTGCCCTTTTGGCTGGCAGCTATCTGTTCCGCGTTTCCCATGCTTTTCATTCAAATTTGGGTAAAGCGCAGCGAGAAAATCATCGCCACGGAAACAGCCAGTGCCTGGTCGCCGAAAGTTTTATTACAAGATAAAGCACTGTTGTGGTTTACCTGCTCTGGCTTTCTGGCTTCTTTTGTTAGCGGCGCATTTGCTTCATGCATTTCACAATATGTGATGGTGATTGCTGATGGGGATTTTGCCGAAAAGGTGGTCGCGGTTGTTCTTCCAGTGAATGCTGCCATGGTAGTTACGTTGCAATATTCCGTGGGCCGGCGACTTAACCCGGCTAACATCCGCACGCTGATGACAGCAGGCACCCTCTGTTTCGTCATCGGTCTGGTCGGTTTTATTTTTTCCGGCAACAGCCTGCTATTGTGGGGTATGTCAGCTGCGGTATTTACTGTCGGTGAAATCATTTATGCGCCGGGCGAGTATATGTTGATTGACCATATTGCGCCGCCAGGAATGAAAGCCAGCTATTTTTCCGCTCAGTCTTTAGGCTGGCTTGGTGCGGCGATTAACCCATTAGTGAGTGGCATAGTGCTAACCAACCTGCCGCCTTCCTCGCTGTTTATCATCTTAGCGTTGGTGATCATTGCTGCGTGGGTGCTGATGTTAAAAGGAATTCGTGCAAGACCGTGGGGGCAGCCCGCGCTTTGTTGATTTAAGTCGAACACAATAAAAATTTAATTCAGCCTTCGTTTAGGTTACCTCTGCTAATATCTTTCTCATTGAGATGAAAATTAAGGTAAGCGAGGAAACACACCACACCATAAACGGAGGCAAATAATGCTGGGTAATATGAATGTTTTTATGGCCGTACTGGGAATAATTTTATTTTCTGGTTTTCTGGCCGCGTATTTCAGCCACAAATGGGATGACTAATGAACGGAGATAATCCCTCACCTAACCGGCCCCTTGTTACAGTTGTGTACAAGGGGCCTGATTTTTATGACGGCAAAAAAAAACCGCCAGTAAACCGGCGGTGAATGCTTGCATGGATAGATTTGTGTTTTGCTTTTACGCTAACAGGCATTTTCCTGCACTGATAACGGATCGTTGACACAGTAGCATCAGTTTTCTCAATGAATGTTAAACGGAGCTTAAACTCGGTTAATCACATTTTGTTCGTCAATAAACATACAGCGATTTCTTCCGGTTTGCTTACCCTCATACATTGCCCGGTCCGCTCTTCCAATGACCACATCCAGAGGTTCTTCAGGAAATGCGCGACTCACACCTGCAGTCACGGTAATGTTGATATGCCCTTCAGAATGTGTGATGGCATGGTTATCGACTAACTGGCAAATTCTGATACCTGCACGACATGCTTCTTCATCATTAGCCGCTTTGACAATAATGATAAATTCTTCGCCACCGTAGCGATAAACCGTTTCGTAATCGCGCGTCCAACTGGCTAAGTAAGTTGCCAGGGTGCGTAATACTACATCGCCGATTAAATGCCCGTAGGTATCATTAACCAATTTAAATCGGTCAATATCCAACAACATTAAATAAAGATTCAGAGGCTCAGCGTTGCGTAACTGATGATCAAAGGATTCATCAAGAACCCGACGACCCGGCAATCCCGTCAAAACATCCATATTGCTACGGATCGTCAGCAAATAAATTTTGTAATCGGTTAATGCCGCAGTAAAAGAAAGCAACCCTTCCTGAAAGGCGTCGAAATGCGCGTCCTGCCAGTGATTTTCAACAATAGCCAACATTAATTCCCGACCACAGTTATGCATATGTTGATGGGCAGAATCCATTAGCCGAACGTAAGGTAATTCATCGTTATCGAGTGGTCCCAGATGATCAATCCACCGACCAAACTGGCACAGTCCATAAGAATGGTTATCCGTTATTTCTGGCTTACTGGCATCTCTCGCGACCACGCTGTGAAACATACTCACCAGCCACTGGTAGTGGGCATCGATAGCCTTATTGAGATTTAACAAGATGGCATCAATTTCCGTTGTCTTCTTGATCATTGCCACTCCTTTTTCACAGTTCCTTGTGCGCGCTATTCTAACGAGAGAAAAGCAAAATTACGTCAATATTTTCATAGAAATCCGAAGTTATGAGTCATCTCTGAGATAACATTGTGATTTGAAACAAAATCAGCAGATAAAAAAGTGTTTAATTCTGTAAATTAAGCCTGCATTATCGCAATTAAAAGGATGACAAATAGCATAAACCAATACCCTAATGGCCCAGTAGTTCAGGCCATCAGGCTCATTTATTTTTATTTCTGCAAATGAGTGACCCGAACGACGGCCGGCGCGCTTTTCTTATCCAGACTGCCGCTAATGTTGATCATCTGGTCCGGCTGAACTTCTCGTCCATCAAAGACTGCCGCAGGAATAACAACATTAATTTCACCGCTCTTATCGCGAAAAACGTAACGGTCCTCTCCTTTGTGAGAAATCAAATTACCGCGTAGTGAAACCGAAGCGCCATCATGCATGGTTTTTGCGAAATCTACGGTCATTTTTTTTGCATCATCGGTTCCGCGATAGCCATCTTCTATTGCATGAGGCGGCGGTGGCGCTGCATCCTGTTTTAAACCGCCCTGGTCATCTGCCAACGCATAAGGCATGACAAGAAAACTTGCTAATACAATGGCCTGAAATTTCATACTGACTCCTTAATTGCGTTTGGTTTGACTTATTAAGTCTGGTTGCTATTTTTATAATTGACAAATAAGAATACTGCCAATTGTTATAAGGCATTTAAAATCAGGCAACTAGCTGTCAAATATTAAGAGAATTTAACTCACTAAAGTAAGAAGAAGATTAAAGAGTCTTAAACATATTTCAGAACAATCAGATTTATAAATTTGAAAATTATTATAACGGAAGGGTATACAAAAAAAGTAATTTTGCTGGCGACTGCGAAACGGCATTCGCATTAGCGGTGAAGTTTGCCCCCACCCAGCTGCTGCAATTACTGCTCTAACCAGGCTGGCCTGGCGATATCTCCAGGCCAGCCATTGGTGGTGTTTATATGTTCAAGCCACGATGTTGCAGCATCGGCATAATCTGAGGTGCCTTACCGCGCCATTGTCGATACAGGCGTTCCAGATCTTCGCTGTTACCTCTGGAAAGAATCGCCTCGCGAAAACGCCGCCCATTTTCACGCGTTAATCCGCCCTGCTCAACAAACCACTGGTAACCATCATCGGCCAACATTTGCGTCCACAGATAAGCGTAATAACCTGCGGCATATCCGCCACCAAAAATATGGGCGAAATAACTGCTGCGATAGCGTGGCGGTATAGCGGGAAGATCCATATTTTCTGCCACCAGCGACCGCAATTCGAAATCATCGACATCCTGCATTGCTTCGTTTTCTTCCAGGCAATGCCAGCGCATATCGAGAAGTGCGGCGCTAAGCAGTTCGCTCATCTCATACCCTTTATTGAACAGGCTGGCATTACGCATTTTCTGTTGCAGTTCGTCAGGCATTGCTGCCCCGCTCTGATAATGCCGGGCGTAGCGAGCGAATACCTGCGGATGCGTTGCCCAGTGTTCGTTGATTTGCGACGGAAATTCGACAAAATCACGCGGCGTGTTGGTGCCGGAAAGTGTGGCATAACGCTGGCGGGCAAAGAGGCCGTGCAACGTATGACCAAATTCATGGAATAAGGTTATGACATCATCCCAGAGTAACAACGCAGGCTCACCGGCAGCGGGTTTCTGATAATTGCAGACGTTATAAATTACCGGATGCGTTTCATTAAGCGTTGATTGCTCAACAAAATTGCCCATCCATGCACCGCCGCTTTTTGAATCACGGGCGAAGAAATCACCGTAAAATAACGCCAGCCCCACGCCATTATGATCAAAAATTTCCCATACACGAACGTCAGGATGGTAGACAGGAATATCAAAACGTTCGACAAACTTAATACCGAAGAGCTGATTCGCGGTCCAGAATACACCTTCATTCAACACCGTGTTTAATTCAAAATATGGCTTGAGCTGCGATTCATCGAGATCGAATTTCTCACGTCTTACCTGCTCGGCATAAAATGCCCAGTCCCACGGCTGCGCGCTAAACCCGCCCTGCTGCTTATCGATAACCGCCTGTATGGAGGCTAATTCATCGCTCGCACGTTGACGCGCCGCTGGAACAATTTCCCGCATAAAGTTGAGTGCTGCTTCTGGCGTTTTTGCCATCTGATCGGCGATTTTCCATGCGGCATAATGAGGGAAACCAAGCAGTTTCGCCTGCTGCGCGCGGATCTCCACCAGACGTTGAATGATAGCGCGGGTATCATTGGCATCATTTTTTTCCGCTCGCGTCCAGCCCGCAGTGAACAGTTTTTCACGCGTCGCGCGATCGCGCAGTTCAGCAAGCGCTGGTTGCTGGGTGGTATTCAGCAACGGAATCAGCCATTTGTTATCCAGACCTTTCTCGCGAGCCGCCTCTGCCGCCAGCGCAATCTCTTGCTCACTCATTCCTGCCAGCTGCGCGAAATCGTTCACAACCAGACCGCCGGATTTATTTGCTGCCAGTAACCGCTGGTTAAACTGGCTGGTCAGGGTCGCAGCTTCTGTATTCAGGACTTTTAATTTTGCTTTATCAGCTTGTGCAAGTTTGGCTCCGGCAAGGACAAAACGTTGATGAATGACCTCCACCAGGCGGATGGATTCACTATCAAGTCCCAGGGATTCACGGCGTTGCCAGACAGCATCTACCCGCGCGAATAATTCACCGTTCAGATAGATATCATTAGCCAGTTCCGCCAGTTCAGCGGAAAACTGTTCATCAAGACGCTGTAATTCATCATTAGTATGCGCCGCAGTCATCGCAAAAAAGACGCTGGTAACGCGGGTAAGTAATTCTCCGCTTTGTTCCAGTGCCAGAATAGTATTGTTGAAATCAGGTGTTTGCGGGTTAAGCGCGATGGCAGCAATTTCTGCCCGCTTTTGCTGCATTCCCTCATCGAATGCCGGGCGATAGTGATGATTGGCAATTTGATCAAAATGGGGAGCCAGATACGGCAGTGTGCTTTGCACAAGGAAAGGATTCATTGTTGTCATTTTCTTCTCCTGAACGCGAGGTGTTCCATAGCGTAGGCTTACTGATAACGGAGTGCAATCTTGCAAACCAGTATTACCCGCTCTTAAGCATCACGTGCTATGTTATTGACACACAAAAGCGTTGAGGAACAGTGAGATGATCGTTTTAGTAACTGGAGCAACGGCAGGTTTTGGTGAATGCATTACTCGTCGTTTTATTCAACAAGGGCATAAAGTTATCGCCACTGGCCGTCGCCAGGAGCGGTTGCAGGAGTTAAAAGACGAACTGGGAGATAATCTTTATATCGCCCAACTGGACGTTCGCAACCGCGCCGCTATTGAAGAGATGCTGGCATCGCTTCCTGCCGAGTGGAGCAATATTGATATCCTGGTAAATAATGCCGGCCTGGCGTTGGGCATGGAGCCTGCGCATAAAGCCAGCGTTGAAGACTGGGAAACGATGATTGATACCAACAATAAAGGCCTGGTATATATGACGCGCGCCGTCTTACCGGGTATGGTTGAACGTAATCATGGTCATATTATTAACATTGGCTCAACGGCAGGTAGCTGGCCGTATGCCGGTGGTAACGTTTACGGTGCGACGAAAGCGTTTGTTCGTCAGTTTAGCCTGAATCTGCGTACGGACCTGCATGGTACGGCGGTGCGCGTCACCGACATCGAACCGGGTCTGGTGGGTGGCACCGAGTTTTCCAATGTCCGCTTTAAAGGCGATGACGGTAAAGCGGAAAAAACCTATCAAAATACCGTTGCATTGACGCCAGAAGATGTCAGCGAAGCCGTCTGGTGGGTATCAACGCTGCCTGCTCACGTTAATATCAATACCCTGGAAATGATGCCGGTTACCCAAAGCTATGCCGGACTGAATGTCCACCGTCAGTAATTTTTATACCCGGCGTAACTGCCGGGTTATTGCTTGTCACAAAAAAGTGGTAGACTCATGCAGTTAACTCACTCACAAGCAAGAACGAATGACCGTCGAAACGCAACTTAATCCCACACAGCCTGTCAATCAGCAGATTTATCGTATTCTTCGTCGCGACATTGTCCATTGCCTGATTGCACCAGGCACACCGTTGTCGGAAAAAGAAGTTTCTGTTCGTTTCAATGTGTCACGCCAGCCGGTTCGTGAAGCCTTTATTAAACTGGCGGAAAACGGCCTGATTCAAATTCGTCCGCAGCGTGGCAGCTACGTCAACAAAATTTCCATGGCCCAGGTGCGCAACGGCAGTTTTATCCGTCAGGCCATTGAGTGCGCGGTGGCGCGTCGGGCGGCGAGCATGATTACCGAAAGCCAGTGCTACCAACTGGAACAAAATCTTCACCAGCAACGCATTGCCATTGAGCGCAAGCAACTGGATGATTTTTTTGAACTTGATGACAACTTCCATCAACTCCTGACGCAGATTGCCGACTGTCAACTGGCGTGGGATACCATTGAGAACCTGAAAGCGACCGTTGATCGCGTGCGCTATATGAGTTTCGACCACGTTTCTCCACCAGAAATGCTGTTACGCCAGCATCTTGAGATTTTCTCTGCCCTGCAAAAACGTGATGGCGATGCGGTAGAACGTGCAATGACGCAACATTTGCAGGAAATCAGCGAATCCGTGCGCCAGATCCGCCAGGAAAACAGCGACTGGTTTAGCGAAGAGTAATTCATTTCCTCTCATCCCATTCGGGGTGAGAGTCTCTCCCCCCGCCTTATGGCTCATGCATGCATCAAAAAAGATGTGAGCTTGATCAAAAACAAAAAATATTTCACTCGACAGGAGTATTTATATTGCGCCCGTTACGTGGGCTTCGACTGTAAATCAGAAAGGAGAAAACACCTATGACGACCTACGATCGTAACCGTAACGCAATCACCACTGGCAGCCGTGTTATGGTTAGCGGCACCGGTCACACTGGCAAGATCCTGTCGATTGATACTGAAGGTCTGACCGCTGAGCAAATCCGCCGCGGAAAAACCGTAGTTGTTGAAGGTTGTGAAGAGAAACTGGCACCTCTGGACCTGATTCGTCTCGGCATGAACTAAGCGTGTGAATGCCGCCGATGGCGGCATTGCTTTTTTTACTTCACGGAATATTTCGCAACGGTCGCTTTCGCACCATGCGCTAATAAAGACAAGTACGCTTCCGTCACTTTTGCAGTAAACAAGCTATTGTCTGGCAAATCATCACCAAAGATCGCCTTAATCGCCAGCAATGACTGGACGCGCGCTTTCCCTTCGGCACTACTTTGTACAGCCTTCTGAATAACAGGTAACAGTGGGTCACTGATTTCTATCGGATTTCCCTGTTCATCAACACCACCGACATAACGCATCCAACCTGCGACGCCCAGCGCCAGCAGATCGAACTTGCTGTCATGCGCCAGATGCCAGCGAACAGAATCCAACATCCGCTGTGGCAATTTCTGGCTGCCATCCATCGCAATCTGCCAGGTTCGATGACGTAACGCCGGGTTGCTATAGCGTTCAATTAATCGATTAGCGTAATCTTGCAAATCAACGCCCTGCACTTTCAACGTCGGCGCTTGTTCCTGCAACATCAAGGCATACGCTGCATGACGATAATGTTCATCTTCCATGCAGTCATTAATGTGCTGATATCCGGCAAGATACCCCAGATACGCCAGGAATGAATGACTGCCGTTGAGCATGCGCAACTTCATCTCTTCATAAGGCAGCACATCACTAACCAGTTCGGCTCCCGCTTTTTCCCATTCCGGACGTCCGGCAACAAAGTTATCTTCTATTACCCACTGGCGGAAAGGTTCACAGGCAACGCCCGCAGGATCGCGCACACCGGTAAGTTGTTCGATTTTCGCCAGCGTATCCTCTGTCACTGCGGGCACAATACGGTCCACCATTGTTGATGGGAAAGTCACGTTTTCTTCGATCCATTGTGCCAGTTTTACATCAACAGCTTGCGCGTGGGAAGTGACAACGTCACGCATAACATGACCGTTTTCTGGCATGTTGTCACATGACATGACGGTAAATGCGGGAAGTCCTGCCGCTTTACGGCGAGCCAGCGCCTCGACAATCACCCCTGTTGCAGTTTTCGGCTGGTGGGGATTTTGTACGTCGGCAACGACCATCGGGTGATCGAGCATTAACTGTCCGGTCGCCGGAGAGTGGAAATACCCTTTTTCGGTGATTGTCAGAGAGACAATCGCGATTTGCGGTTCACACATCGCAGCCAACACGGTTTCTAAGCCATCAATCTGTACGTGCAAGGCTTTTTTAACGACGCCAACGACGCGAGCCGTCCACGCATCGGCCGACATTTCCGCAACGGTATAAAGATTATCTTGCTGTTGTAAATCGGCAATTTGCTGTTCGCCGCCGATTAAGTTGACCTCATAATATCCCCATTCACTGAAATGTTTTGTAGCAAGAATATCGGCATACACGCCCTGATGCGCACGGTGAAATGCACCAAAGCCTAAATGAACAATTCTTGGGGCCAGGTTATTACGATCATAAACAGGGAGTGTCGCTTTTGCTGATAACAAATTATTTCCCATAACAATTCCTTAAATATAAATATGGCAAGCTACATGTTTTGTTATATGAATAAAAATCCCCTCTCCGGTAAGAGAAGGGATTGAGGATTTACAGACTTCTGGAAGGTTGCGCAGCTCTGACAACACGCGGTTGATCTTCCGCAGCGTCTTCCAGCGCACTTAAATCACGGTCTTTCACTTCTGGCATTTTCAGCGCAGAGATTAAACCAATCACTGAATATGCCATGATCATAATGGCGATCGGATACCAGGATTCCGTCATGGTGCAGAAAATACCCGCCAGGATAGGACCAAAACCGGAAGCGATAAGACCACCAATTTCTTTAGAAATAGCCATCCGGGTAAAGCGGTTTTTACAGCCGAACATTTCTGCCATGGTAATGTTTTCCAGAGCAAATAATCCCAGCACCGCACAGTTATGAATCACAATCAGTGCAACCATAATGGTGCTCGGGGCATAGCTTTTATCTACGATGATAGAAAGCATTGGCCACGCCAGCACAATCGCAGAGGTATTCATAATAATATACGGGATCCGGCGACCAATTTTATCGGATAACCAACCAAGGAACGGAATGGTCATAAAGCCGAGAATCGAACTGATCATCAATGCATCTGTTGGAATTGCTTTGTTAAACAATAACGTCTGCACTAAATAGCCTGCAAGGAAAGTCTGAATTAAACCGGAGTTACCAGCCTGACCAAAACGCAGCCCTGTTGCCAGCCAGAAGGATTTGCTCTGGAACATGCTACCAGCAGGTGCAGGTTTTGCTGTCGGTTGGTTGCTGTCGTTAACCTTCTCAAAGACCGGGCTTTCTTTCAGATTCATACGCAACCAGATAGCAAAGACCATCACGACAACGCTCGCCAGGAACGGTATACGCCATCCCCACGCCAGCAGTTCCTCTTTACTGAGAATGAAGAACATAAAGGCCCAGATTGCCGTTGCGCTCAAGGTTCCGCAGTTAGTCCCCATAGCAACAAATGAGGAGATAATTCCGCGCTTACCTTTTGGTGCATATTCCGCCAGCATCGTGCCGGCACCGGAAATTTCCGCGCCTGCCCCCAGCCCCTGAATAATACGCAGCGTCACCAGCAAAATTGGCGCAAACACACCAATTTGTGCATAGGTCGGCAGCACACCAATTAAGGTGGTACAGATCCCCATCATGGTGATGGTAATAAAGAGCACTTTTTTACGCCCGATTCTGTCGCCCATTTTGCCGAAAATAAATGCTCCGACAATACGCGCCACATAACCTGCACCGTAGGTTCCCATTGCCAGAATTAACGCCATTGCCGTTGATGATTCAGGAAAAAATATTTCATGAAACACTAACGCTGCGCCGAGCGAATATAACTGGAAATCCATAATTCACAGGTGTTTTTTCCCATCCTGTGGTTTCCTTGGCGTTTTCTAGGTTTTTTCAGATAGTTGCATTTTTTAAAAAGCATCCTAAGTTCGATCTCAGTGTCTATCTGGGGCCTATTTCTGTCCCATATATGCCCCAAAAAAAACTCCCCAACAGATAAGTAGTTTTTTCATGGATTTATGCGTAAAATCAAGAACGGCTGGAAATCATTCAATACTCACACTATCGAAAAATTTACCAGCCAACCGCAGCACGTTCTTGCATAAGGCGTGTCTGCGGTTTTTCAACTATTCAGATACATCACTCCCATCACATTCATTCCTCCGCATCAAAGGCATATAGGCTATATCACCTTGATATTTTTCTTTTTCAGATAAAAACTGTTATCTATGTATACTTTTAAACCCAATCCGTGTAGAGTCTCTGCATAAGATAGTTTACAGTTGCCGCTTCAGCTTGCGCCATAAACCGCCTGATTTTTGCTGCCACCTGTTAGCATTCCTGTATACCTGAAACGACAATGTTTATCTACGAACTTTAAGAACACCCAAGATAAAAATTGTCAACTATATCATATATAACACATTACTAATTCGAGGCTATATGAACAGCATACTGATAATCACATCTCTCCTTATCATATTCAGCATTTTTAGTCATGCCCTAATAAAATTAGGGATTGGCATATCCAATAACCCAGACAAAACCGATGTATAAGTCAACATATCCTGAATCAGACATACAATATCGCAATGAAAATCAATAATATTTTAAGGAATATCTTCATGAAATCAAAAGACACCCTAAAGTGGTTCCCTGCGCAGCTTCCTGAAGTAAGAATTATCCTAGGGGATGCTGTAGTGGAAGTAGCAAAACAGGGAAGACCTATCAATACCAGAACATTGCTTGATTACATTGAAGGAAACATAAAGAAAAAATCATGGCTGGATAACAAAGAATTATTACAAACAGCGATATCAGTTCTTAAAGACAACCAAAATTTAAATGGTAAAATGTAATATAATAAACTTACTTTTTTATCATTTTTCCACTTTAACAACATTTTGCTCCACTTTTCCACGACCAAACAACTTGAAATCTGGTTAAAATAACACGCAACACTATTCTTCTTCCTTGAGTCCGCCCGGAACTCGAAAAACAAACCGAGTTAAAGCCTTTTTTCACAAAATCGATTTTGGGTCTCACCAAAATTACGGGGTTGCATACGCATTCGTTTATTTTCGAACGTGTACATACAAATATGCACAAAAATAATCATAATTATTTTCTGAGATGCATTATGATATGAACACCAATTTCGTATAGAGTCTCACTATGTCTCGAATTTTTGCTTACTGTCGGATATCAACGCTGGATCAGACCACCGAAAATCAACGCCGGGAAATCGAAAGTGCAGGTTTTAAAATCAAACCTCAGCAAATAATCGAAGAACACATTAGCGGCTCAGCAGCAACCAGTGAGCGTCCTGGTTTTAACCGGTTGCTTGCTCGCCTGAAATGTGGTGATCAATTGATTGTGACAAAACTGGATCGCCTTGGTTGTAATGCAATGGATATCAGGAAAACAGTGGAACAACTGACCGAAACAGGTATCAGAGTGCATTGCTTAGCATTGGGTGGCATTGACCTGACCAGTCCAACAGGAAAAATGATGATGCAAGTAATTTCAGCAGTCGCTGAATTTGAACGAGACCTTTTACTTGAACGCACTCATTCCGGGATAGTAAGAGCCCGCGGCGCAGGGAAACGTTTTGGTCGACCACCTGTGTTAAATGAAGAACAGAAACAGGTGGTATTCGAACGAATTAAGTCAGGTGTAAGTATAAGTGCCATTGCCCGGGAATTCAAAACCTCGCGGCAAACCATTTTAAGAGCCAAAGCAAAACTTCAGACACCTGACATATAAAAAATAATCTCGGTGTGAGATGCTTTACGTCTTCCAAGCCCCCTTCCTTGCCGTAAATGGAAAGATACATCTAATGATACATCTAATTATAGAATTTATATGTTTTACCCTACGGCAGTGCTGGCCATTCAATATCCTGTGCAGTTGACGTATCAACACGGTTCAGCAATACCCGATACTTTTTCCATGCTTCCAGCAACGGGGTTTCTTCCTCCGTTGCATATACAGCTCACCTTTTTTCACACACGATTAACCAACAGCCAGACCAGCAGACACGCCACCACCGGCACAGCAAAATC
>OLFX01000589.1_pt1 | contig 55096 bp, 48 predicted proteins | sample 1605091 | NCBI WGS metagenome assembly OLFX01 (sample SAMEA3888906, study PRJEB22519) | human gut metagenome | biome: human gut; feature: human-associated habitat; material: faeces | place: Denmark | collected 2012 | reverse complement strand
CGCTGCAACTGTGCCGTATGTCATAATAGCATAAAGAAACGGAGCGCATCCGCACGGATGCGCTCCGTTAACTGTCTTACGAACGCCCCGCTAAGCTTCCGCGGCGTTTTTGGTTATCCCTTGAGCAGCTGCTCGTATTCCTCCTGCGCGCGCAGGCGGCCGACCGCCGAAAACGACATACGGTCAAAGTCCAGCGTCTCGCGCGCGAGACCGAGGATGTCCTCGCAGGTGACGGCGTCGTAGCGCGCGAGCACCTCGTCCGCCGAGAGCACCCGGCCGAGGTAGAGCTCGGAGTAGCCGAGCTTATTCATGCGCGCGGCGGTGGATTCCTCCGCCATGAGCACGCTCGCGTGCACCTGTTCGCGCGCGCGGTCGAGCTCCGACTGCGTGACACCGTCATTGCGGAAGCGGTCGAGCTCGTCGCGGATGAGCGCGAGGGCGCGCTGCTCCGTCTCGCGGCCGACGGCGGTGGAGACGGCGAACATGCCGCAGTCGAGAAAGCCCGCCGTGTAGCTGTACACGGCGTAGCAGAGGCCGTTTTTCTCGCGCACGGTCTGAAACAGGCGCGAGGACATATTGCCGCCGAGAATGGACGAGAGCAGCGCCATGGTAAAGCGCGCCTCCGACCCCGTCGGCAGGCCGGGAAAGCCGATGCTGATCTGATTTTGCTCGATGGCCTTGCGCTTGAGCGTGAAGGCCGGGGTGTAGCTGCCGCGGCGCATCGTGAGATCCGGCCGCGCGGGCAGCCACGAAAAGTGCGCCGCCAGATGCGCAAGGTTCTCTTCCGTGAAGCTGCCGGACACGGCGACGACGATGCGCGGCGCGATATAGTGCGCAAGCTGAAACGCGCGCAGCCGCGCCCCCGTCAGCCGCTCGATCGTGGCCGGACGGCCAAGCACCGGGCGCCCGAGCGTGCCGGGAAAGGCCGCGCCGATGAGCCGCTCCGTGACCAGATCCTCCGGCGTGTCGGCATACATGTCCATCTCCTCGCGGATGACGCCGCACTCGTTGGCCACGTCCGCCTCGGCAAAGTTTGAGGTGAAGAGCATCTCGGCCAGCAGGTCGCCCGCGCGGTCAAGATGCTCGTCGAGCACGCGCGCATAGTAGCACGTGCCCTCGCGCGTGGTGTAGGCGTTCACCTGACCTCCGATGGCGTCCATGTGCTCGGCCAGCTCCGAAGCGGTATGCTGCGCCGTCCCCTTGAAGAGCATGTGCTCGATGAAGTGCGCGCTGCCGGCGTCGCTCGGCGACTCGTAGCGCGAGCCGACGCCGATCCACACGCCGATAGCCGCCGAGCGCACGTGCGGCATATGCTCATAGACCATGCGCACGCCGTTCGGCAGCATTCGTTTTTCGTACATAGTGTGCTGTGCCCCCCTGAAAAAATGGGCGGAGTGTCTTGCACCCCGCCCACACAGTTGTGCTGATATCGAGATTACATGAGACCCTTCTCGCGCATCGCGTCCTTACGGGACAGGTCGATGCGGCCGCGGTCGTCAACGTTCATGACCTTGACCCAGGTCATGTCGCCGATCTTGAGCACGTCCTCGACCTTCTCGGTGCGCTTGAACTCAAGATCCTTGATCTTGACGAGACCGTCCTTGCCCGGAGCCAGCTCGACCCATGCGCCGAACTCGCTGCGGATGTTGGAGACCTTGCCGTAGTACAGCTCGCCGACCTCGGGCTCAAAGACGATGTTCTCGATGGTCTGGCGCGCGGCGCGGCAGGCCTCGATGTCCTCGGAGGCGATGAAGATGGAGCCGTCGTCCTCGATGTCGATCTTGCAGCCGGTGTCGGCGCAGATCTTCTGGATGACCTTGCCGCCGGAGCCGATGACCTCGCGGATCTTGTCGGGGTTGATCTTCATCTGGATCATCTTCGGGGCGGAATCCGCCAGCTCCTTGCGCGGCTCGGCGATCGCCTTGAGCATGATCTCGTCGAGGATCTGGAAGCGCGCCTCGCGCGTCATGCGGAACGCCTCCTTGACGATCTCGTGCTTGAGGCCGTCGTTCTTCAGATCCATCTGGATGGCGGTGATGCCCTGCTTCGTGCCGGCGACTTTGAAGTCCATCTCGCCGTGGAAGTCCTCAACGCCCTGAATGTCGATGAAGGTGGTGAAGTCGTCGCCGTCCTGGATCAGGCCGCAGGAGATGCCGGCGACCGGCGCCTTGATGGGCACGCCGGCGTCCATGAGCGCGAGCGTGGAGCCGCAGATGGAGCCCTGCGACGTCGAGCCGTTGGACGAGAGCACCTCGGACACCACGCGGATGGCGTACGGGAACTCCTCGACCGGCGGGATGACGCACTGCAGCGCCTTCTCAACGAGCGCGCCGTGGCCGTACTCGCGGCGGTTGGTGCTGCGGGCGGCGCGGGCGTCGCCGGTGGAGTACGGCGGCATATTGTAGTGGTGCATGAAGCGCTTTTCTTCCTCTTCCCAGATGGTGTCGAGCTTCTGCGCCATAGACAGCGTGGCAAGCGTGGCAATGGACAGCACCTGCGTCTGGCCGCGGGTGAACAGGCCCGAGCCGTGCACGCGCGGGATCACGCCGACCTCGGCATCGAGCGGGCGGATCTCGTTCATCTTGCGGCCGTCAACGCGGTGACCGGCGAGCAGCCACTTCTTGACGATCTTCTTCTGCATCTTGTAGAGGATCTCGTCCATGAACTGCATCATGTCCGGATGCTCGTCAAGATATTTCTCCTGCACGGCGGCGATCCACTCGTTCACGCGCGCCTCGCGCACGTTCTTGTCGTCGGTGTCCATGCAGTACTCCATGGCCTCCATCTCGTTGGCGCACAGGAGGTCGAACAGCTCCTCGTCAAAGGAGGCGTGCTCATACTCGAACTTCGGCTTGCCGATCTCGCTGACCATCTTGTCGATGAGGTCGAGCACGGGCTGCAGATGCGCATGCGCCTGCACGATGCCCTCGTACATGACATCGTCCGGCACCTGATCGGCCTCGGACTCGATCATGACGATCTTCTTGTGGGTGGCGGCGATGGTGGTGATCATGCGGTTGGTCTTGCGCTGCTCCTGCGTGGGGTTGAAGAGGTACTTCTCCCCGTCCCAGCCGAGGACGATGCCGGCGATGGGGCCGTTGAACGGCACGTCGGAAATGCTCACCGCGGCGCTCGCGCCGATCATGGCGGTGATCTCCGGGCTGCAGTCACGGTCGACGGACAGCACCTCGCAGGCGATGATGACGTCGTTGCGCAGGTCGCTCGGGAAGAGCGGGCGCATCGGGCGGTCGATCAGGCGGCTGGCCAGCACGGCGGGCAGACTGGGCTTGCCCTCGCGGCGCATGAAGCTGCCGGGGATGCGGCCGACGGCGTAGAGCTTCTCATTGAAGTCCACGGACAGCGGGAAGTAATCCACACCGTCCTTCGGGCGGGCGGAAGCCGTGCAGGTGACGAGCACGGTCGTCTCGCCGTAGCTGACGAGGACGGCGGAGTTGCACAGCTCGGCGAGCTTGCCGGTCTCCATCACGAGGGGACGGCCTTCGTACTCGATCTCGTAGCGCTTGTAGTTGGGGAACTGCTTGTGCGTGGTGATGATCATGGTTCTGGTGCTCCTTTCTTTTGTCAGCGGAAACGCCAGAGCCAGCACTTGCATCCGCGTCCCATACGCGATGGGGCGCAGATTCAAATACTGGGCAGCGGCGCTCCCGAAAGATGAACATTCGGGCGCGGACGAAAAAAGCAGGGGGACAATATGAAATTATCCCCCTGCTTTCAAACGTTCATACCCTTCGGAAAAGCCGAACTTACTTGCGGATGTTCAGCTTTGCAATGATCGCACGATAACGCTCGATGTCCTTCTTGGCGAGGTAGTCGAGCAGACGGCGGCGCTTACCGACCATCTTGTACATGCCCAGACGGCTGTGCTTGTCGTTCGGGTGCACCTTCAGGTGCTCGGTGAGCTGACGGATGCGCTCGGTGAGGATGGCGATCTGGACCTCCGGCGAGCCGGTGTCGCCCTCGTGCGTCTTGTTGGCTTCGATGACTGCGGTCTTTTCGGTCTTGGTGATCATGGTGATACATTCCTTTCTTTATTTCGTATCCGCTGGCGCAGAACCGGGCGGAAAGGAACCGCTGCAAAGCGGTCAGACCCCGGATCCGGGCACATGGACTGTCTTACAATAGCACATCGCGGCGCGCTTGTAAAGATTTATTTTGCGCCCTTGCCGTGCGCGGCCTTCATGCGGCGCTCATGGTCGAGGATGCGCTTGCGGATGCGCAGGCTCTTGGGCGTGACCTCGAGCAGCTCGTCGTCCGCGAGGAACTCCAGGCTCTGTTCCAGGCTCAGCTTGCGCGGCGGCACGAGGCGCAGCGCGTCGTCAGAGCCGGCGGCGCGGGTATTGGTCAGCTGCTTTTTCTTGCAGACGTTGACGGTGATGTCCTCCTGCTTCGGCGACACGCCGACGACCATGCCGGCGTACACGGGCACGCCCGCGCCGATGAACAGCTGGCCGCGCTCCTGCGCGTTGTACAGGCCGTAGGTGATGCTCTCACCGGTCTCGAACGAGACGAGCGAGCCGGTGTTGCGGCGGCTGAGGTCGCCCTTGTACGGGGCGTAGCTGTCAAAGACGGAGGCCATGATGCCCTCGCCCTTCGTGTCGGTCATGAACTCGTTGCGGTAGCCGAACAGTCCGCGCGCCGGCACGAGAAACTCCAGCCGCGTGCGCTTGCCGATGGGCTCCATCTGCTGCAGCTCACCCTTGCGGGCGCTGAGCTTTTCGATCACGGAGCCGACCGCATCGGTCGGGACGTCCGCGACGAGGCGCTCGATGGGCTCGCACTTCTGGCCGTTGATCGTCTGATAGAGCACGCGCGGGGGTGAGACCTGGAACTCATACCCTTCGCGGCGCATGGTCTCGATGAGGATGGACAGCGACATCTCGCCGCGGCCGGCGACGTTGAACGAATCCGTCGCGCCCTCGAGATCGGTCACGCGCAGAGACACGTCCTTGAGCGTCTCGCGGTAGAGCCGCTCGCGGATCTGGCGGCTGGTGACGAACTTGCCCTCGCGGCCGGCAAACGGGCCGTCGTTGACGGAGAAGGTCATCTCCATCGTGGGCGCGGAGATCTTGACAAACTCGATCGGCTCGACGCAGCTCGGCGCGCAGATCGTGTCGCCGATGGTGATGTCACCGATGCCGGACATGGCGATGATGCTGCCGGCCTCCGCCTCCGTGACGGGCACGCGCTGCAGGCCCTCGAACTCATACATGGACACGGCCTTGGCCTTCTTGGCCGGCGCATCCGGCTGGTGGTAGTTGCACACGGCGATCTCCTCGTTCTGGCGGATGACGCCGCGCTCGATGCGGCCGATGGCGATGCGGCCGACGAACTCGTTGTAGTCGATGGACGACACGAGCATCTGGAACGGCGCGTCGACATTCTGTTCCGGCGCGGGGATGTACTCCAGGATCGTCTCGAACAGCGGGCGCAGATCCTTGCCCGGCACATCCGGGGAGTAGGACGCGGTGCCCTGACGGCCGGAGCAGAAAAGCATGGGCGAGTCAAGCTGCTCGTCGGTGGCGTTGAGGTCCATGAGCAGCTCCAGCACCTCGTCGATGACCTCGTGGATGCGCTGGTCGGGGCGGTCGATCTTGTTGATAACGACGATGACGCGGTGACCGAGCTCGAGCGCCTTGCTGAGCACGAAGCGCGTCTGCGGCATGGGGCCCTCGGCGGCGTCCACGAGCAGGATGACGCCGTTGACCATCTTCAGGACACGCTCGACCTCGCCGCCGAAATCGGCGTGACCCGGCGTGTCGACAATGTTGATCTTCGTGTCGCCGTAGCGCACGGCGGTGTTCTTGGCCAGGATCGTGATGCCGCGCTCGCGCTCCAGATCGTTGGAGTCCATGACGCGCTCGACGACTTCCTGATGCTCGCGATATGCACCGCCCTGCTTGAGCATTTCGTCGACCAGCGTGGTCTTGCCATGGTCAACGTGGGCGATGATGGCGATGTTTCTCAATTTCTCCATTTTGCACACTTCCTCAAAGAGAATCACATTTTTTAGATATTTCTGTTTGCACAAATCTGCATTTTAGCATGGAAAACCTGATATTGCAACACTTTTTCGTGTTTACATTCCCCGAACGGCATGATAAAATGTGCCCAGATTGTAAATTTTCCGTTTTGAGGGGAGCAAACGATGGATTCCAACTTCTTTGCGCTCATTTCGCGCATGCGCTATATCGCGCGCTGGGGGCTGATGCGCAACGCCCTGCCCGAGAACATTCAGGAGCACAGCCACATGGTCGCGGTGCTCGCCCACGCGCTCGGCGTGATCCGGCGCGACATCTTCCGCAAGCCGTGCGACGTCAACGCCCTTGCGACGGCGGCGCTGTATCACGACGCGTCCGAGATCCTCACGGGCGACCTGCCGACACCGATCAAGTATCACAACGCCGAGATCATGTCGGCCTACCACGCGGTGGAGGATCTGGCCGTGCAGAAGCTGCTCGGTATGCTGCCGCCGGAGCTGCGCGCGACCTATGCCGATGTGCTCAGCGAGGACAAGGACGGCGACATTTACCCGCTCGTGAAGGCGGCCGACAAGCTCTCGGCCTACATCAAGTGCATCGAGGAGCGCAAGGCCGGCAACAACGAGTTTCTCTCCGCCGAGGCGCAGACACGCGCGGCGCTCGAGGCCTCTCCCCTGCCGGAGGTAGCGTATTTTCTGGAGCATTTCATTCCCGCGTTCGAGCGCGATCTTGACGAGCTCGGCGCGATCGGTCAATAAGGAGGAACACTTATGCGTGCAATCGTAACCGTGATCGGAAAAGACCATGTCGGCATCATCGCCGACGTGACCGCCCTGCTGGCGCAGTACGGCGTGAACGTGCTGGACATCAGCCAGACGGTGCTGCAGGAGTATTTCACGATGATCATGCTCGTGGACGCGTCGCAGTGCACCGTCCCGTTTGCAGACCTCGCCCGCACGCTCGACGAGGCCGGCGCGCAGCGCAGCCTGCAGATCCGCGCCCAGCGCGAGGACATCTTCAACGCCATGCACCGCATCTGAGAGGACACAGCCATGATCAACCGCAGTGAAATTTTGCAGACGATCGCCATGATCGACCAGCAGCATCTCGACATCCGCACCATTACCATGGGCATCTCCCTGCTCGACTGCGCGGACACGGACATCACGCGCAGCTGCACGAAGGTGTACGACAAGATCTGCCGCCTCGCGGGGCGGCTCGTGCGCACGGGCGAGGATATCGAGGCCGAGTTCGGCATCCCCATCGTCAATAAGCGCGTGTCCGTCACGCCCATCTCGCTCGTCGCGGCGGGCTCGGGCGCGCAGTCCTATGTGCCGTATGCGCAGGCGCTCGACCGCGCCGCGCATGAGATCGGCATCAACTTCCTCGGCGGCTTTTCCGCGCTCGTGCAAAAGGGCATGACGGACTCTGACCGCGTGCTCATCGCCTCCATCCCGGAGGCGCTGGCCGAGACGGAGCTGGTGTGCGCGAGCGTGAACGTCGGCTCGACGCGCGCAGGCATCAACATGGACGCCGTGGCCGAGATGGGGCGCACCGTCAAGCGCGCCGCCGCGCTCACCGCCGATCAGGGCGGCATGGCCTGCGCCAAGCTCGTCGTCTTTGCCAATGCCGTGGAGGATAACCCCTTCATGGCGGGCGCGTTTCACGGCGTGGGCGAGCCGGAGTGCGAGGTGCACGTCGGCGTGTCCGGTCCGGGCGTCGTGCAGCACGCGCTCGAGAGCGTGCACGGGCAGCCGTTCGACGTCGTGGCCGAGACGGTGAAAAAGACGGCCTTCCGCATCACGCGCATGGGCCAGCTCGTGGCGCAGGAGGCGTCCGCGCGGCTGGGCGTGCCGTTCGGCATCGTGGACCTGTCGCTCGCACCGACGCCCGCCGTCGGTGACAGCGTGGCCGCCGTGCTCGAGGAGATGGGGCTGGAATCCGTCGGTGCACCCGGCACGACGGCGGCGCTCGCGCTGCTCAACGACGCGGTGAAAAAGGGCGGCGTCATGGCCTCGTCCCACGTCGGCGGGCTCTCGGGCGCGTTCATCCCCGTGTCGGAGGACGCCGGCATGATCGCCGCGGCCGAGGCCGGCCGCCTGACGATTGAGAAGCTCGAGGCGATGACGTGCGTGTGCTCGGTCGGGCTCGACATGATCGCCGCGCCCGGCGACACCACGGCCGAGACCATCTCCGCCATCATCGCCGACGAGGCCGCCATCGGCATGGTCAACAACAAGACCACCGCCGTGCGCATCATCCCCGCGCCCGGCAAGACCGTGGGCGACACGGTGGCGTTCGGCGGTCTGCTCGGCAGCGCGCCGGTCATGCCGGTCAACCGCTGCAGCGCGGCGGACTTCATCGCCCGCGGCGGGCGCATCCCCGCCCCGCTGCACAGCCTGAAAAACTGAGAGGAGAGCAAAGCCTTGACACAGGAAAAGATGGATCGCATCAGCGAGCTGACGCGCATCGCGCGCGAGCGTGAGCTCACGCCCGACGAGCAGGCCGAGCGCAAGGCGCTGCGCGAGGAATACATCGCCGACTGGCGGCGCAGCACGATCGACGTGCTCGAAAACACATACATCGACCACGGCGACGGCCGCGTCACGAAGCTGCCGAAAAAGCGCACCTGAGCGGTGCGTGCGACAAGTGCGGCACATCGTCACTTGACAAGTGCGGCAGTTCGTGTTATACAAGATATCAGAGCGCCCCATCGAAGGGGCATTACCGGAAGGAGCCTGAGCAATGCGTCTTTGCAGCTGCAGCAGCATCCGGGTCGCGGCATGTCCGACGGCCTGTTGTTGTCGTGCGCAAAGCTGCGTCGCTTTCTGCCGGTAGCTCTACGGCCGCGGGATCGCGCCCGTATGGTATCCACAATGGTTTTTACGCAGGAAGCAGCGCGCTTCCTGCGTTTTTTATCTGCAGCCCGTGGAAAAAAGAAGAAAATCGAAAAGGAGATTGCCCATCATGACGCAAAAAAGTCTGCTGCACGCCGTTGCCGCCCAGATCGCCAACGGCTACGAGACCGCCGAGGTGCCCATGTACAGTGAGCACCTGCGCATGCCCGACCGCAAGGTCATCATCAAGATCATTGAGAATCTGCAGAAGGTGTTCTTCCCGGCGTATTTCGCGGGCGGCACGGTATCGCACGTCTCGGCTGAGACGTTTGCGGAGTTCCTGCTCGGCGAGATCTACACCGACCTGCGCGAGCAGGTGCATCTGGCCTTTTCCAACACGATCGCGGACGAGAGCGAGCTGCGCGAGCGCACAAACGCCGTCTGCGACCGCTTCCTGTGCCGCCTGCCGCAGATCCAGACCATCCTCATGAAGGACGTGACCGCGAACTTCGACGGTGATCCCGCCGCCGGCAGCAAGGAGGAGGTCATCTTCTCCTACCCCGGCCTGTATGCCATCTTCGTCTACCGCGTCGCGCACGAGCTGTATGAGAGCGGCGTGCCGCTCATCCCGCGCATCATGAGCGAATATGCCCACGGCGCGACCGGCATCGACATCAACCCCGGTGCGCAGATCGGCGAATACTTCTTCATCGACCACGGCACCGGCATCGTCGTCGGCGAGACGACGGTCATCGGCGACCACGTCAAGCTCTATCAGGGCGTGACGCTCGGCGCGCTCAGTCCGCGCCACGGTCACGCCGTGACCGGAAAGCGCCACCCGACCGTCGGCGACAACGCCACGATCTACTCCGGCGCGTCCATTCTCGGCGGCAAGACCGTCATCGGCGCAAACTCCGTCATCGGCGGCAACTCGTTCATCACCGAGTCCATCGCCCCGAACACGAAGGCCAGCACCGAGACCCCGCGCATGATCTTCCGCGTCGCGAAGCCGCAGCCCGGCAGCGAATAAGCCCCGCTGACAAAAAACACCGCAGACCGGTTGGTCTGCGGTGTTTTCGGTTTGGTTTTGCGCGCTCACAAAATGCCGATACCGATGCTCAGCGCCGCACCGGCAAGCACGATGCCGATGCCGACCAGACACAGCACCACCACGACGGCGGTGCGCATCTGCCTGCGTGAGGCGATGGCCCCGATGGTGAGGCCGAGCCCCATCAGCATGGACACCGCGAGCACGAGCCACGCACCGCCCTTCATTTGCAGAGGGCGACAGCGGTCTTGGCTGCGACGCGGGCGTTGTTGAGCACGAGCTGGATGTTGCTCTCGAGGCTGTCGCCGCCGGTGAGCTCCGCCACGCGCGCGAGCAGAAACGGCGTGGTCTCCTTGCCGTGGATGCCCTGTTCATGGCTCTCGGCGAGCGCCTGATCGATGGCCTTGTCGATGACGGCCTTGTCCATGGCATACTGCTGCGGGATCGGATTCGTGACGAGCATGCCGGTCTTGAGGCCGAGGTCACGCTGCGCCTGGAAGATCGCAGCCAGATCCTCCGGCGTGTCGACGCGCGCGTCGACGCCGAGGCCGCTCTCGCGGGTGTAGAACGCGGGCAGCTCGTCCGTGCCATAGCCGAGCACGGGCACGCCCTTCGTCTCCAGATACTCCAGCGTCAGGCCGAGGTCGAGGATGGCCTTCGCGCCCGCGCACACGACCATGACCGGCGTCTGTGCCAGCTCCTCCAGGTCGGCGGAGATGTCCATGGTCGTCTCGGCGCCGCGGTGCACGCCGCCGATGCCGCCGGTGGCAAAGACGGAGATGCCCGCCATGTGGGCGATCATCATCGTCGTGGTGACGGTGGTCGCGCCGTCCGCGCCGCGCGCGCAGATGACCGGCAGGTCGCGGCGGGAGACCTTGGCGACCTTGCGCCCGCTCTTGCCGAGGTAGGTGATCTCCTCCTTGGACAGGCCGGCCTTCAGGCGGCCGCCGAGGATGGCGATGGTGGCGGGCACTGCGCCGTTGTCGCGCAGGGTCTGCTCGACGAGCAGCGCCGTCTCGACGTTTTTCGGATAGGGCATGCCGTGGGAGATGATCGTGCTCTCGAGCGCGACGACCGGGCGGCCGTCTGCGAGCGCCTGCTGCACCTCGGGTGCGATGTCCAGATATTTGTTCAGATTCATATCAAAAACCTCCTTGTAGACTCTTCGGATCGGTTCGCCCTATATTGTAAAAGGTTTTCCGGAATTGTCAAGCACGATCCCATGCGCAAAACGCACAAAAAGGAGACCGCCGAAGCGGTCTCCTGAGTTTGTCAAAAAGTATTCCTTTTTGACAAAGGGGCTGCAGTCTGCTGCGCGCATAATTTGAGCGCCGGCGGCGCTCAAATTCCACACTTGCAGCCTGAGCGGTTTTTGGACAAGCCGAAACCGCCCGCACGGGTCTCCGTGCGGGCGGGGGGGATTGCAATTACGCTGCGGTGGGCATGCTGGGCTGCTCGGGCGCGCTCGGCTGCACAGGCGTGCTGGGCTGCTCGGGCGTGCTGGGCTGCACAGGCGTGCTCGGCTGGTCGGGCGCGGCCGGAAGCTCATCGAGCACAAAGGCCAGCTGCGTCTCGTAGAAGCTGCGGAACACCTGCGCGAGCTGCGCGCGGCTGAGCAGGTCGGTCGGCTTGAAGGAACCGTTGTCACCGACCATGATCCCGCTGATGTAGCAGACAGCGACCGCCTCGCGTGCCCAGGAAGCGACCGTGTCGCCGTCCTTGAACGCGCCGAGGGCGAGCTTGATGTCATCCTCGGCGAGGATGGAATCCGTACCGAAGAGCATGCCGTAGAACATGACGGCCATCTCCTGACGGGTGATGGCGCGGCCCGGGCGGAACGTGCCGTCCTCATAGCCGCTGACCACGCCGGCGTTGTAGGCCCAGATGACCGCATCCGCGTACCACGCAGTGGAGTCGACATCGCTCAGCGGGCAGGTCAGACCGGACACGTCGGGCTCGTCCGCGAGCTCATACATCACCTGCGCGACCATGGCGCGGGTCGTCGTGACGTCGGGGGCGAACTTGTTGTCGCCCATGCCGGACATCAGGCCGGACGCCTGCGCAAAGTCGACGGCGGGCTTATACCAGCCGCTCGCGGCGTCGTCAAACGTGTTTTCAACAATCTTCAGACCGGAAACCGCGGCGCGCAGCTCGGCGCACAGCGCCACGCGCTCGGCCTCGGTCTCGGCGGCGGCCAGCTTGGCCTCGACGGCGGCATAGGCCTTGTAGCTCTCGGCCGTGTAGGAAGCCTCGCCCATGACCATGCTCTGCACATCGGCGATCGCCGGGGCGACGCCCTGATCGACCACGATGCGGCCGGCAGGCTCGGCATAGGTCTCGCCGATCACGCCCTTGAGCTCCTTGGTGATGTATTCCATGACCACCTCGTCCAGCGGCAGGCCGGTGTCGAACTGGTTGGTGGCTGCGGCAAACGCATAGTACGTGTCGCCGCCGCCGGCCACGAAGTTGTTCGTGATGACGGCATAGGTGGCCTCGGGGTCAAAGTCCTTGCCGTTGATCGAGCCGATGGTCACGCGGTTGATGGTCTTGGGGCCGTAGTACGTGGAGTTCGGATAGGATTCGTCGTTCTTGTCGTACGTTTCATACGTCGCGACCGTGAACTGCATGCCCGCCACCTGCGGGAAGCCGCCGATGGATTCCGGCGTGCAGTACGTGCTGGCCTCGAGCGCCTCGAGCAGCTCGGAGCCCTTCACGTAGACCACGGCGAGTGTGTTGCCGAACGGCAGCACAGTGTTGATGTCCTTCTTCGTGACGTCGCCCACGCCGATGCTCGCGCGGATGCCGCCGCCGTTGGTGATGGCGACCACGTTCTCCTCCGGAACGGTGACCTCCGCATCGGTAAGCACCTTCCAGAGCATGGCGTCCGTGATCAGGTCGCCGAGGTTGGTCTCGGAGTCACGGTTGCCGTCGGGCGCCTTCGTGCCGTTGAGCGCCACCTCGCTCACGGCGAACTTCTCGCCGTAGGCCTTGTCGATGGGCTCCTTGATGGCCTTGGCGGCCGCGGCGACGGTCTCGTCGCGCTTTTCGTAATCAGCAACCTTGATCAGGTCGTTGCCCAGGATCTTCTTCGTGGCGTTGTCGATGGTGATGACGCCGATGTTCTTAAAGGCCGTGCCGGTCGACTGGATGGGCTCACCGTTCGGGCCTTCGGTCATGACGGAGTGGGAGTGGCCGTCGATGATGAAATCGATGCCCTGCACGTTCTTGGCCAGATCATAGGAGGTGTAGGGCTCGGAGCTCTCGTCCACGCCCAGATGCGCGAGGCAGACGACGAGGTCTGCGCCCTTCGCCTTCAGGTCCGCGACCTGTGCGGCCGCGCAGTTATAGAGCTCCTTGCCGTCCGCTCCGGCGAGGAACTTCAGGCCCTGAATGAGCTTGGGGTTGGCCTTGGGGTCTGCGCCTCAGGCGTCTCGAGACCGAAGAAGCCGATCTTCACGCCGCCCTTTTCGATGATGGTGTTGGCATCAAAGATGGTCTTGCCGTCGGCACCGAGCACGTCGGCACACAGGACCTGGAACTTGGCGGCCTTCATGTTCTCCACCAGCTGCGCATAGCCGTAGTCAAACTCGTGGTTGCCGAGGGTGACAACGTCATAGCCGGTCGCGTTCATCATGGTCACCGCGTCCGCGCCCTTGTTGACGCTGACATAGACGGTGCCCTGACTGTAGTCGCCGGCGTCGGCAAGGATGACCTCCGCGCCCTGCGCCTCATAGTCCGCCTTCAGGGCTGCCATGGCCGCGTACAGATCGATCGCACCGTGCACGTCGTTCGAGTGCAGGATGACGGTCTTTCCGTCCAGCGGCTTTTCCGCTCCGGCCGCAAATGCCGTGCAGCTCAGGCTCAGCACAAGGCAAAGCACCAGCAGCAGAGAAAGCAATTTCTTCATGTGCTTCATGTGATATCCTCCGTTTCATGATTTAGGGTATCGCTTCTTTGATTATAGCATCCCGCAGCCGAAAACGGGACGGTCTGTGCGCAAAAAACGTGTCAAATCTCCGTGGCATTTTGACCAAATTTACCCTGCATTTTTATGCCTTTCGTAAAATAACCGCGGCGCGGCGCGTTTTCGGCTTTCGCCATTTACAACCCCGCCGTCTGTGTGATAAACTGATATGTCATTGTTTTTTCGAAAGGAGCCGAATCATGAGCTACGCAGACGAGGTATTCATCCGCAACTGCCGCGACATACTGGAAAACGGCGTCTGGGATACCGACCGGACCGTGCGCCCCCACTGGGAGGACGACGGCGCTCCGGCGCACACGGTCAAGAAGTTCGGCATCGTCAACCGCTACGACCTGTCCGAGGAGTTTCCGCTGCTGACGCTGCGGCGCACCTATTGGAAGACCGCCGTGGACGAGCTGCTGTGGATCTGGCAGCAGAAGTCGAACAACATCCACGACCTGCGCGGCCACATCTGGGATCAGTGGGCCGACGAGACCGGCTCGATCGGCAAGGCCTACGGCTATCAGCTCGGCGTAAAGCACCAGTATCCCGAGGGCGAATTCGACCAGGTGGACCGCGTGCTCTATGACCTGAAGCACAACCCCGCCTCCCGCCGCATCCTGACGAACATCTACACGTTCGAGGATCTGCACGAGATGGCGCTCTACCCCTGCGCATATTCGATGACCTTCAACGTCTCGGGCAACACCCTCAACGCCATCCTCAACCAGCGCAGTCAGGACATGCTCGCGGCGAACAACTGGAACGTCGTGCAGTACGCCGTGCTCGTGCATATGTTTGCGCAGGTGTCCGGCCTGCAGGTGGGCGAGCTGGTGCACGTCATCGCCGACGCACACATCTACGACCGCCACGTGCCGGTCATCGAGCAGATTATCCAAAACGAACCCAAGGCCGCGCCGAAGTTTCTCATCGACCCGTCCGTCAACGATTTTTACGCCTTCACCCGCGACAGCTTCCAGGTCGAGGGCTACGAATACAGCGAGTTCACGGGGAAGATCCCCATCGCGGTGTAAGGAGGGGCTGCCATGGATGCAATCGTTGCCGTCTATGCCGACTGGGGCATCGGCGCCAAGGGCACACAGCCGCTCGTGATCCCCGCCGACCGCCGCCGCTTCCGCGAGCTGACGATGGGCGCCGCCGTGATCGTCGGGCGGCGCACGCTGGAGGATTTTCCGGGCGGAAAGCCGCTGCCCGGCCGCGAAAACTTTGTGCTCTCGCGCCGGAACATCACGATCGAGGGCGCGCAGGTGGTGCATTCCCCGGACGAGGCCGTGGCTGCCGCCGTGCAGCACGCGCGCTGCTTCGTCATCGGCGGAGACAGTGTGTTTCGCCAGATGTTCCCCCACATGACGCGCGTATACGTCACAAAAATCGACGCCGCGCCCCACTCGGACGTGTTTTTCCCGGATCTGGACGCAGACCCCGCATGGCACTGCGTGTCCGCCGAGCCGCGTGCCGAGCATGACGGCGTGGGCTATCAGTTTTGCGTGTACGAAAAAACCGAAGCATAAAGATCCGCCGCTTTCCGGAATCGGAAAGCGGCGGATCTTTTCTGCGCTCACCCGGCGAGTACCGAGAGCGAGAGCGCGTTGATGCACATGTGGAAAAACACCGGCGGCCAGATCGAGCGCGTCTGCTCATAGCAGAACGTGAGCGCGGCCGACACCGGCACATACGCCAGCGCCGAGAGCAGCAGCTTCGGATCGCCGTACATGACGACGTACTGCCAGACGTGGTAGAGCGAAAAGAGCGCGATCGACACGGCATACGCCCAGAAGCGGCTGTGCGGCCGGATGGTGCCGAAGACCACGCCGCGAAACAGGCACTCCTCCACGAGCGGCGCCATGAGCACCGCGACGGCGGTCATGCGCTTGTAGTCCACTTTGGCAAGGCCGGTCACGGCGTCGTTGTTCGGCACGGGCAGCTCGCCGATGAGCCCCGTGCCGAGCTGCAGCACGAGAGAGAGCAGCACGTCGATGCCGTAGGCGGCGAGCATCATGCCGATGCAGCGCAGGATGCTGCCGGCCATCGTGTCATAGCTGCGGTGCAGAAAGCGCCACATGACGGCAAGCGTGAACACGAGGCCGATGAGGTAATACAGAACGTTGCACATCACGTCCGACGGCAGCTTGCCGAGCACCGCCATGAGGAGCACGCCGATCGTCAGCGGCAGCACGGCCACGTGGATGGGAAAATAGACCCAGCCCGCGATGCGCGCGCCGCGCGGCATGGGATCGCTCCACTCTGCTTTGGCTCTGCGCATATCAGCCCCTCGCTTTCTGCTGCAGCTCAAAGAGCAGGCGCATGGCCTCGAGCGGCGTGATGGTGTTGAGGTCGATGGCGCGCAGCTGCTCGGCGATGACGTCTCCGGCGGCGTCGCCGAGCGTCATCTGCGCATCGTCCTGCGCCGGGTGCGCGGGGGCGGCGGGCTGCGCCGCGCCGGACTCCAGCTCGCGCAGGTAGGTCTTGGCCTTCGTGATGATCGTGTCCGGCACGCCGGCGAGCTTTGCGACCTCGATGCCGTAGCTGTCGTCGGCCGCGCCCGCGACGATCTTGCGCAGGAACAGCAGCGTGCCGCCCTGCTTTTTGGCCGTGATGTTGTAGTTGCGCACGCCGGGCAGCGTCTGCTCGAGCGCGGTCAGCTCATGGTAGTGCGTGGCGAACATGGTCTTGGCGCCGAGGCGGCGGGGGTCTGCGCAGTATTCGAGCACCGCGCGCGCGATGGCCATGCCGTCATACGTCGACGTGCCGCGGCCGATCTCGTCGAGGATGAGCAGGCTCTGCGCCGTGGCGTGGCGGAGGATGTTGGCCATCTCGCTCATCTCGACCATGAACGTGCTCTGTCCGGCGGCAAGGTCGTCGGACGCGCCGATGCGCGTGAACACGCGGTCGACCACGCCGATGACGGCGCTTTTCGCCGGGACGAACGAGCCCATCTGCGCCATGAGCACGATGAGCGCGGTCTGACGCATATAGGTGGATTTGCCGGCCATGTTCGGTCCGGTCACGATGGCGACGCGGTCATCGGCATCGTTGAGAAACGTATCGTTCGGGACGAAGAGGCTGTCCTTCTGCGCCTGCTCGACGACGGGGTGACGCCCCTCGCGGATGTCGAGCGTGCGCGACAGGTCCACCTCGGGGCAGACGTAATTGTTCTTCACGGCGGTCTCGGCCAGCGAGCACAGCGCGTCGAGCCGCGCCACGGCATCTGCCGCCGCCTGCACGCGCGCGACCTCGTCGGCGACGAGCTGGCGCACCTCGTTGAAGAGCTGGTATTCCAGCTCCGCGATGCGCTCACGCGCCGTCAGGAGCGTGTTCTCGAGCTCCTTGAGCTCGTGCGTGAAATACCGCTCGCTCGACACGAGCGTCTGCTTGCGGATATAGTCCTCCGGCAGCTCGGTGATGCCCGCGCTGTTGGGAATGTCGATATAATAACCGAAAACCTTGTTGTAGCCGACCTTGAGCTTCTTTGCGCCCGTGCGCTCACGCTCGCGCTGCTCGAGTTCGGCAACGGTCTGCGCGCCGTGGTCGCGCACGTTGCGCAGGCGGTCGACCTCCTCGCTGTAGCCGGGGCGGAGGATACCGCCCTCGCGCACGGAAAACGGCGGCTCGTCGCAGATCGCGCGGTCGATGCGCGCGCAGAGGTCGGCGAGCGTGTCCATCTGCGCAATGTCGCGCAGCGCCGCACTGTGCACGTTTTGCAGCAGCGCCGTCAGCTGCGGCAGCTGCGCGCAGCAGAGCGCCAGCGCGTGCAGGTCGCGCCCGTTGGCCGAGCCGTACACCGCGCGCGAGACAAGGCGCTGCATATCGCCGATCTCCCGCAGGCAGCGGATGAGCTCGCCCCGCAGGACGTTGTCGCCCACCAGCTCCTCCACCGCGCCGAGGCGGCGGCGGATCTGCACGGGGCTCAGCAGCGGGCGCTCGACCCAGGTGCGCAGCAGGCGGCCGCCCATGGGCGTTTTCGTCTTGTCGAGCACCCAGAGGAGGCTGCCGCGCTTTTCGCCGGAGCGGAGGTTTTCCGTCAGCTCCAGATTGCGGCGCGTGGTGTAGTCGAGCTCCATGTAGTGGTCGTCACCCAGCAGCTCCAGCCGCCGGATGTGGCCGAGGTCGCACTTTTGCGTCTCGTGCAGGTAGGCCAGCAGCGCGCCGGCCGCGCACACGGCCGCCGGAGCCTCGCCGAGGCCGAGCTCATCCGTGCTCTGCACGTCAAACTGCTCGCACACGCGCGCGGCCGCCGCCATGTATTCAAACCGGTCGCCGCCCGCCTCGACCAGACTGCCGAGGCGCTTGGTGAGGAAGGTGCGGATGTCGTCATTTTCCGCCGCCGCGTCGGCGCATACGGCCTCGCGCGGGGCAAAGCGTCCGAGCTCGTTGAGGATGTGGCTCACAGCGTCGGCCGGGTAGCTCGCGGCGCAGAATTCCCCCGTCGAGAGGTCGCAGAACGCCGTGCCGCCGGACTGCGCACTCAGATACACCGCGCCGAGATAGTTCGACTTGTTCTCCTCGAGCATCGAGGACTCCGTGACCGTGCCGGGCGTGATGATGCGGATGATGTCCCGCTCGACCAGCCCCTTGGCAAGCGCGGGATCCTCCATCTGCTCGCAGATGGCCACCTTATAGCCCTTGGCGATCAGGCGGCCGATGTACGCCTCGGCCGAGTGGTACGGCACGCCGCACATGGGCGTGCGCTCGGCGGGGTCTTCAACGTTGCGGTCGCGCGTCGTGAGCGTGAGGTCGAGCTCACGCGCGGCCAGGCGCGCATCGTCGTCGAACATCTCATAAAAATCGCCCAGCCGGAAAAACAGCAGGCAGTCGGGATTGCGCTGCTTGATCTCGTAATATTGCCGCTTCATCGGCGTCAGTTCCGCCATGTCACGCCTCCTCGCCGTAGAGCGCCCAGGTGTTGCTGCCGGTGATCTTCACGTCCACGAACTGCCCGACGAGCGCCTCGCTGCCGCGCATATGCACCAGCCGGCCGCCCTTCGTGCGCGCCGTGAGCGGATAGTCGCCCCGGCCGTCCGCCCCGTCGACGAGCACGCGCTGCACGCTGCCCTCATAGGCGCGGTGCTTCTGCTCGGAGATGGCGTTGGCCGACGCGACGAGCGCGTCAAAGCGCACCTGCTTCTGCGCACGGGTGTAAGGGTCGGGCATCTTTGCCGCCGGTGTGCCGACGCGCGGCGAATAGATGAAGGTGAACATCGCGTCATAGCGCACGGTCTCGACGAGCGAGAGCGTGTCCTGAAACTCTTCGTCCGTCTCGCCGGGGAAGCCCACGATGATGTCCGTCGTGAGCACGAGGTCGGGCATATACTGCCGCGCAAGCGCCACCTGCGCCAGATATTTCTCGCGCGTGTAGCCGCGGTTCATCGCGTGCAGGACGCGGTCGTTGCCGCTCTGCACGGGCAGGTGCATCTGGTGCGCGCACTTTTCGCACTCGGCCATGGCGCGAAAGAGCTTTTCCGTCGCGTCCTTCGGGTGGCTGCTCATGAAGCGGATGACAAAGTCGCCCGGGATGGCGTTGATGCTGCGGATGAGGTCGGCAAAGTCCACGTCCTCGTCGAGGTCGCGGCCGTAGGAGTCGACGTTCTGCCCCAGCAGCGTGATCTCCTTGTATCCCGCCGCAACGAGCTCGCGCGCCTCGCGCACGATCTCCTCCGGGTGGCGGGAGCGCTCGCGCCCGCGCACATACGGCACGATGCAGTAGGTGCAGAAGTTGTTGCACCCGTACATGATCGACAGCCACGCCTTGACGCTGCCGTCGCGCTGCCGCGGGATGCCCTCGGCGACGCTGCCGTCCGCCGGGTCGATGGCGAACACGCGCCGGTGCTCGGTGCAGACGCTGCGCAGCAGCTCCGGGAAGCGCCACAGCTCGTGCGGTCCGAAGACGAGGTCAACGATGCGGTAGGACTTTTTCAGCTTCTCGGCCACGTGCTCCTGCTGCGCCATGCAGCCGCAGACCGCGATGATCTGCTCGGGATTGCGCGCCTTCGTGTGCGTCAGCGCGCCGACGTTGCCGAACACGCGCGTCTCGGCGTGCTCGCGCACGGCGCAGGTGTTCATGACGACGACGTCGGCCGCGAATTCGTCCTGTGTGAAATCAAAGCCCATGGCGCGCAGATAACCGCGCAGCTTTTCGCTGTCGGCCTCGTTCTGCTGGCAGCCGTAGGTGTCGACCATGGCCAGCGGCTGACGGCCGCCGGCAGAAAAATGCGCGCGCAGCTGCGCGCAGATGTCCAGCTGGCGCTGGATGTCCGATTCGGGGATCTCTACTCTCTGATAGCTCATGCAATGCTCCTGCCTGTCCGGATATATCCGGATAAAATTTGAAGTGTGATAGAATATTGTAGCATTTCGCGGTGGAATTTTCAATGCCAATCCTTTATAATATACGCGCGGGAAGCTCGCTTCCCGCCGACTGTGCACAAAGGAGGGCAAACCATGCCCGATATTCAAATTCTCTCTCCGCATCTTGCGGATCTGATCGCCGCGGGCGAGGTTGTCGAGCGGCCCGCCTCCGTGGTCAAGGAGCTGGTGGAAAACGCGTTCGACGCCGGGGCCCGCACCGTGACGGTGGAGCTGCGCGGCGGCGGCGCGACCTACCTGCGCGTGACCGACGACGGCTGCGGCATGACGCCCGAGGACGCGGGCATCGCGTTTTTGCGCCACGCGACGAGCAAGCTGCACGACGCGCAGGGGCTCGAGGCCATCGGCACGATGGGCTTTCGCGGCGAGGCGCTGGCCGCGATCAGCGCCGTGTCGCACATCACGCTCACGACGCGGCGGCGCGGCGCGCCGGGCGGCACGCACATGACGCTCGACGCGGGCGAGATCCAGGACATGTACGAGACCGGCTGCCCCGAGGGCACGACGATGATCGTGCGCGACCTGTTTTACAACACGCCCGCCCGGCGCAAGTTTCTCAAGGCCGACCGCGCGGAGGGCGCCGCCTGCGCCGCCGCCGCACTGCGGTGCGCGCTCGGCCGGCCGGATGTGTCCGTGCGCTGCATCCGCGACGGGGAGGAGCTGTTTTTCTCCCCCGGCGACAACAAGCTCGACAGCTGCGTGTACAGTCTGCTCGGGCGTGAGCTGGCAAAGACGCTTCTGCCCTGCGAGGGCGAGGTCGACGGCGTGCGCGTGCACGGCTTCATCTCTTCCCCCGCTGCCGGGCGCGGCAGCCGCGCGCAGCAGCATTTTTTCTGCAACGGCCGGTGGATCAGATCCGCCGCGCTGCAGACCGCGCTCGAGCAGGCCTACCGCAACACGCTGCTCGTGGGTCGGTTTCCCGCGTGCGTGCTGTATGTGGAGCTCAGCTGCGCGGCCGTGGACGTGAACGTCCACCCGGCAAAGACCGAGGTGAAATTTTCGCACGAGCGCGCGGTGTTCGACGCCGTGTATTACGGCGCGCGTGCAGCGCTCGAGGCAGAGCGCGCCCCCGCAGCCGCAGCGCCGAAGCCGAGCGTGCCCAAGCCCGAGCCGGCATCCGCGCCCGCGCCGAAGGCGGCCCCCTTCCTGCCCGCCGCGCCGAGCCGGAGCGTGCCTGCTGCGCCGGTATTTTCCGGCGCGCGCACCTATGCCCCCGCCGTTCCGGCGGAGGAGGCGGTCTCGTTCCGCTCGCCGACGGCGTCGGCCTTTGCAGCGCCGCGCGTGACGCCGCCGCCAGTATTCCCCGCGCCCGCACGCACAGCGCCGGCAGCGCAGCCCGTGCCGGAGCCGGTCGTACAGGGCGTGCAGACCGCGCTTGAGCCCGAGCCCGCCGAGCAGGAGACCCCGTCGCCGCTCGCGCGCGCCGTGCCGCCGGAGACGCCGCCCGCCCGCCTGATCGGCGAGGCGATGCACACCTACATCCTCGTGGAAAAGGGCGATACGCTTATCCTCATCGACAAGCACGCGGCGCACGAGCGCATCAACTTTGACCGCCTGCGCCAGAACCCTGCCGACATCCCGTCGCAGACGCTGCTCGAGCCGCTGCCCTTCACGCCCGACGAAAGCGACGCGGAGGTGCTGCAGCAGCACGGCGACACGCTCGCGGAGCTCGGCTTCACGCTCGAGCCGTTCGGCCGCAGCGACTACATCCTGCGCGGCGTGCCCGCCCAGATCGACGCGGGCGATGCGCTGCCCGCGCTCGAGGAGATCTGCGCGCAGCTGCGCCACGGCGCGCACACGGACGCGCAGGCCGTGCGCGACGAGGTGCTCAAGACCGTGGCGTGCAAGGCGGCCATCAAGGCCGGCTGGCAGACAGAGCCCGAGGAGCTGCTGCGTCTGGCGGACGCGGTGTGCGCGGGCGAGGTGAAATACTGCCCGCACGGACGCCCCGTCGCCGTGACGCTCACGCGCCGGGAGCTGGACAAGCTCTTCAAGCGCATCGTGTAAAAAACAGGGAGCGCAACGCGCTCCCCTCAGTTGATCAAACGTGCGCGCCGTCCGCCGCAGGCGGACAGCGCGTGCGATGCAGTCAGACCGCAGCTCTCTGCCCAAAAGTAATCCTTTTGGGCAGAGAAACAGGGAGCGCAACGCGCTCCCTGTCAGACTGTACAACTTTATTTACTTGTGGTAGTACAAAATGCCCATGCAGCCGGGGCCGCAGTGGTTCGACACCGTGCAGCCGGCCCGCGTGTGGTACACTTCCTCAAACGGCTGGCACGCGCGCACGACGCGCTCGAGCTCCTGCCACGTGGCCTCGTCGATGCCGGAATCCGTGATGAAGATGCGGTGGCAGTCGATATCGTCGCGCCCCTTGAGCCGGTCCTCGATATACTGCACATAGCACTTTTCGAGCTTGCCGCGGTACTTGCGGCCGACGCCCATTTTCCCGTCCTTGACCTCGATGCACGGCTTGAGATGCAGAAAATTGGCGCTCAGCGCCGCAAGCGACGAGCAGCGCCCGCCGCGCACGAGATAATCGAGCGTGTCGAGCACGAAGCTGACATCGAGCTTCTCACGCTTTTTCTCCAGCGCCGCCGCGATGTCGGCCGCATCCATGCCCTGCGCGGCCATCTCGGCCGCGTCGAGCACCAGATGACCGATGCCGGTCGAGAGGTTGCGCGCGTCCACGGGGTAGACATTCGTAAACTCCCGCGCCGCGATGCAGGCATTCTGATAGCAGCCGGACATATCGCTCGAGATCGTGAAGTGGATCACGGCGTCATATTCGGCGCGCGCCGCGCTGAAATACGCATAATAGTCCGACACGTTCACCGCCGCGGTCTGGCAGAGCTTGCCCGTGGCCTTCGCGTAGGCGTAGAGCTCCTCCGGACGCACATCGATGCCGTCGCGCAGCGTCTCGTCGCCGCGTACGATGTACAGCGGCGTGATGCCGATGTTATAGCGCGCGATCAGCTCCGGCGAGAGATCGCAGGTGCTGTCGGCAGAAATTTTGATCTTCATGGGTTCACCTTCTTGAATACTGGGATATGGTCTCATTTTAACACATTTCTAATACTTTTCAATAAAATCTTTCTGAATTTGCTCTTATGGAAAGGAGGCTGCCGGATGCAGCCAAAACTGGTCGTCATTACCGGCCCGACCGCCTCGGGCAAGACCGCGCTGGGCGTCATGCTCGCGCAGCGGCTCGGCGGCGAGGTCGTCTCGGCCGACTCGATGCAGATCTACCGCGGCATGGACATCGGCACGGCCAAGCCCACGCCGGAGGAAATGCAGGGCGTGCCGCACCACATGATCGACATCGCCGACCCGACGGAGAACTACTCCGTCTCGCGCTACGCGGCGGAAGCGACCGCCTGCGTGGACGATATCCTCGCGCGCGGAAAACTGCCGATCGTCGTCGGCGGGACGGGGCTTTACATCGACTCGCTCATCGCCGGGCGCACCTTTGCCGACGGCACGGCCGACACCGCGCTGCGGCAGGAGCTGAGCGAGCGCTACGACGAGATCGGCGGCGAGGGTCTGCTCGGCGAGCTGCGCAAATTTGACCCCGAGCGCGCGGCAAAGCTCCACCCCGCGGACAAAAAGCGCATCGTGCGCGCGATGGAGGTCTACATCCTCACGGGCAAGACCATCACGCAGCACGACGCCGAGACCCGCGCCGTGCCGCCGCGCTACGACGCGGCGAAGATCGCGCTCACGTTCGCAGACCGGCAGGATCTCTATGCGCGCATCGACCGGCGCGTGGACGCCATGATGCAGCAGGGGCTGCTCGACGAGGTGCGCGCGCTGCTGGCCGCCGGCATCCCGGCCGACTGCACGGCCATGCAGGCCATCGGCTATAAGGAGGCCGTGGCCGCCGTGCGCGGCGAGGCAACGGCGCGGGAGGCTGCGGACGCCATCCGGCTCGCCTCGCGGCAGTACGCAAAGCGCCAGCTGACATGGCTGCGGCGCGATGCGCAACTATTTTGGCTGCGGCACGAAAAAACGCCGGACATGGACCTGGCCTGCCGCCGTTCGACGCAATTCTTGGCCGGACGCGGTATAGAATAGTGGCCTGTACAGATGCGGAGAAAACTGCCATTTTCGCCGGATTTGTATAAATTCACTATTTCACGGAGCGGCAGTTTGTGCTATGATAAGTCGATATATGTCCGCTCCGGCAAAAGGAGCGGCGATCATGCAAAAGACACAGAATCTTCAGGACACATTCCTCAATTACATCCGGCGGGAGAAGATCCCCGTGACCCTGTTTCTCATGAACGGGTTTCAGCTGCGCGGCATCGTGCGCAGCTTTGACAGCTTTGCCGTGCTCATCGAGGCCGACGGCCGCCAGCAGATGATCTACAAGCACGCGATCTCGACGGTCGCCCCGGTGCGGGCGGTGACGCTCGAGCTGCAGGTGTGATCTCCCCGCCGCCCCCCACCGGAAGGAGGGCAGGCTTTGAAGAAAACGAATACCTTTACGAACATCGCCATGCTCGTGCTCTTCGCGGCCATGGCCGTGTATCTGGGCGTGTACCTGTTTCGCTCCACGCAGCAGTCGTATTCCACCGCACCGGCGGTGCTCGTGACCGTCAGCGAGGGCGGACAGGCCAGCGGCATCGTCGTGCGCGAGGAGCAGATCATCGCCTCGGACAAGGAGTTTCTGTCCCTGTCCGTGGACGACGGCAAGCAGGTCGCGCGCGACGGCGAGATCGCCATCGGCGTCGACTCCAAGGCCGCGCTCGACAGCGCCAGCCGCGCGCGTGAGCTCAAAAAGGAGATCGCCTACGTCTCGAGCCTGCTGTCACGCGCAGGCAGCGCCTCGGGCGCATCCGAGCTTGACAGCAGCGTCCACAGCGCCATCCTGCAGCTCAACGCCGCCGTCTCCGCGGGCAGCGCGTCCGAGCTTGACGACATCTGCATGGACCTCAGCTCGCTGCTCTTCGGCGCCTCGACGGGCACCGTCTCGCAGAGCGATCTCGACGCGCTCAACGCCGAGCTGCACCAGCTGGAAAAGGCCGGCGTCGGCCGCGGCAGCATCACCGCACCGGCGGCGGGGCTGTTCACCTCCACGGTGGACGGTTATGAGGCGCTGAGCCCGGCGGCGCTTGAAAACCTCACGCCAGACGGCGTGGCCGCGCTCGAGCACACGAGTCCCTCGACGCCCGCAAACACGATCGGCAAGCTCGTCACGGCGAAAAAATGGTACTTCGCCGCCGTCATGAGCAAGGCCGACGCCGACCGCCTGAATCTGGGCGGCAGCGCCACGCTCGACTTCCCGCAGCACTACAGCGGCACGGTCTCGGCCACCGTGTTCAGCAAGAGCGAACCGGACGGCAGCGACGAGGTCGCGGTCGTGTTCGCGTGCAACAATGCGCTGGCCGACACACTGGCCATGCGCAAGGCCACGGCCGACGTCGTCTACAGTGAGCACACCGGTCTGCGCGTACCGCTCAAGGCCGTGCACATGGACGACGACGGGCAGACCTTCGTCTACGTCGTCACGGCGGCGCAGCTGGAGAAAAAACCGATCGAGATCATCTACCAGACCGACAGCTACTGTCTCGTCGCCCAGAGCACGGACAGCAACGCCCTGCGCGCCGGCAACGACATCGTCGTCAGCGGCAAAGGTCTGTCCGACGGACGGGTCATAAAATAAGGAGGCACCACCCACAATGAGCACCATTGCCGAAAACATCGCCGCCATCCGCGCGCGCATCGACGCCGCCGCCCGCCTTTCGGGGCGCACGGGCGCGGACATCACGCTTGTGGCAGCGACAAAGATGAACGACGCCGCGCGCGTGCGCGAGGCCGTCGCCGCCGGGATCGACGCCTGCGGCGAAAACCGCGTGCAGGAGATGACCGAAAAGCTCGCCGAGGGTGCCTACACCGGCGCACCGCTGCACTTCATCGGCCACCTGCAGACCAACAAGGTGCGGCAGGTCGTCGGCAAGGTCGATCTCATCCAATCGGTGGACTCGCCGGAGCTGCTGGCCATGATCGAAAAGCGCGCCGCCATGCAGGACACCGTGCAGGATATCCTGCTGGAGGTGAACATCGGCGGTGAGGCCGCCAAGAGCGGCGTCGCCCCCGCCGCACTGCCGCAATTGCTGGAAACCGCCGCCGCCTGCGCGCACATCCGCGTGCGCGGATTGATGGCGATCCCGCCCGTGGCAGAAACTTCCGACGGAAATCATGCATATTTTACGAAAATGCACGAGCTTTTTGTTGACATCGGCAGAAAAAAATACGATAATGTTTCTATGGACTTTCTGTCCATGGGTATGAGCGGGGATTTTGAGGACGCCATCGCCGCCGGTGCGAACATGGTGCGCGTCGGCTCGTCGATCTTCGGCGCACGGGACTATTCCCGGCATTGAGCGCCGCCCGCCGCACCTGAAAAGAGAACACAGCGGCAACACAGCGGCCGCCGGTAGATAAAGGGGGACCCTGCATGGGCTTTTTGGATGAACTGAAGAAAATGACGCGTCCGTACGATGACGACGACGAGTTTTTCGACGATGAGGATGAGGCGATCCCGGTCGCGGAAGCACCCGCGCCCGAGCGTCCCGCTCCGGCACGGCCGGCGCGCCGCACGGCGCCCGCCGCCAAGCAGAGCTCATTTATACGCGACGACCCGGTCTCCGAGCCGGTGAGAGAGCCCGAGCGCCCCGCGCCGGGCTACACCGCCCGCGGCGACAGCCGCGTGGCCGACAAGGTCGTCAACCTCAACAGCGGCGGCCAGCTCAAGGTCGTGCTCGTCGCACCCAAGCAGTTTGAGCTCGCAGCCGAGATCGCCGACCATCTGCGCGATCGCCGCGCCGTGCTCATGAATCTGGAGCAGACGGACAAGAACATCGCCCGCCGCCTGATCGACTTCCTGTCCGGCGTCGCCTACGCGCAGGACGGCAAGATCCGCCGCGTCGCCAGCGCAACGTATATCATCACGCCGTTCAACGTCGACCTCATGGGCGACCAGCTCGACGACATGGAGTCGGGCGAGTTTCACCTGTAACATTCGGGCATACTGTCCCTGACAGCCCCGCGAGTAGTATACCATCAGAAAGAATGGAGGACTTTCCATCATGACTCCTCAGGATATTCGGGAAAAAACCTTTGAAAAAGCGATGTTCGGCGGTTACGACATGGCCGCTGTGCAGAACTATCAGGAAGAAGTGGCCACCGAGCTTGCCAACGCACAGAAGGAAATCGCTGTGCTCAAGGGCAAGATGAAGGTGCTGGTCGATAAGATAGAAGAGTACCGCGCCAGTGAAGACGCCATGCGTCTGGCCATACTGTCGGCCCAGAAGGTCGGCAAGCAGATAGAGGACGATGCCCAGGCCCGCGCCGACAAGATACTCAGCGAGGCCAAGAACACGTCCGACCGAATACTTGGCGGACTTCAGCACGAAACCGCCAACGAGGAAGCCAAGCTCCTCAACGCAAAGACCTCCTGCGCAAAATTCCTGGAAGATGTGCGCAATCTGTGCCTGACGCAGCTCGAGTATCTCGACGGTGTCGCCGGGTCGAAGGCAGCGTCCGCGCCGCGCGCGGCTGCGCGCCCGACCGCGAGCGCCGCAACTGCCGAGCCTGCGCCCGCCGCAACTGCCGAGCCTGCGCCCGCCGCGCCGGCCGAGCCTGTGCCTGCCGCGCAGCCGGAAGCTCCGGCCGCCGGGCAGCCTGTGCAGGCAGAGCCCGTGTATGCAGCAGAAACCGTGTCCGCCGCCCCCGTGGAGGCGCAGCCCGTGGAAGCTGACGATGCCGCGGCCGACAGTGCAGCAGATGACGCCACGCAGCTCTATCACTTTCTGCACAACAGCTGAGTGAACAGCAATCAACCAGGGCGGGACGGCCGGTGCCGTACCGCCCTGCACAATTTTAACGGAAAACTACTCTGAGAGGAGAACGATTTTTACCATGTCCAAGAACGATTTCAACGCCACGATCAACCTGCCGAAAACAGACTTCCCCATGCGCGCCGGCCTCGCCAAGCGTGAGCCCGATATGCTCCGCCGCTGGAACGACATGGATCTGTATAACGAAATGCTCAAAAAGAACGACGGCAAGCCGCGCTTCAGCCTGCACGACGGCCCTCCGTTCTCCAACGGCAACATCCACATGGGCCACGCGCTCAACAAGGCGCTCAAGGACTTCATCGTCCGCTCCTACGCCATGCGCGGCTACTACACGCCCTACATCCCCGGCTGGGACAACCACGGCATGCCTATCGAGAGCGCCATCATCAAGGAGCAGAAGCTCAACCACAAGGCCATGAGCATCGCCGACTTCCGCAGCGCCTGCCATGATTATGCGCAGAAATACATCGACCGCCAGATGGACGGCTTCAAGCGCATGGGTGTCGTCGCCGACTGGGAGCACCCCTACAAGACCATGAACAAGGGCTTTGAGGCCGAAGAGGTGCGCGTGTTCGGCAAGATGTACCGCAACGGCCACATCTACAAGGGGCTCAAGCCGGTGTACTGGTGTGCCCACGACGAGACCGCCCTCGCCGAGGCGGAGATCGAGTATCAGGACGATCCGTGCACGACCGTGTACGTGAAGTTCCCGATGCACGACGACCTCGGCAAGCTGCCGAACGTCGACCACAGCAAGCTCTTTTTCGTCATCTGGACGACCACGATCTGGACCCTGCCCGGCAACCTCGCCATCGCGCTCAACCCGCGCGAGCTGTACAACCTCGTCCAGGCGCCCAACGGTGAGGTGTACGTCATGGCCGACGCGCTGACCGAGAAGGTCATGCACATCGGCGGCTTTGACAGCTACGAGGTGCTCGAGCAGCACCCGGGCGAATTCTTTGAGAACATGCTCGCCGACCATCCCTTCCTGCCCAAGACCTCGCGTCTGGTACTGGCAGACTACGTCACCATGGACTCCGGTACCGGCTGCGTGCACACCGCGCCCGGCTTCGGCGCCGACGACTACCTGACCTGCAAGCGCTACGGCATGGACATGGTCGTGCCCGTGGACGATCAGGGCCGCCACACCGACTACGCCGGCAAGTACGCCGGCATGTCCACGGAGGAATCGAACCCCGTCATCCTCGCAGACATGAAGGCGGCCGGCTCGCTCTTCGCATCCGAGGACATCGTGCACAGCTACCCGCACTGCTGGCGCTGCAAGAGCCCGATCATCTTCCGCGCCACGCCGCAGTGGTTCTGCTCTGTGGACTCCTTTAAGGAGGACGCGGTCGCCGCGTGCGAGAACGTGCGCTGGCTGCCCGCGTGGGGCAAAGAGCGCATGGCCGCCATGATCCGCGAGCGCGCCGACTGGTGCATCTCCCGTCAGCGCCGCTGGGGTCTGCCGATCCCGGTGTTCTACTGCGACGACTGCCACAAGCCCGTCTGCACCGAGGAGAGCATCGAGGCCGTCGCGCAGCTGTTCGAAAAGGAAGGCAGCAACGCCTGGTTCGACCGCCCGGCTGCCGACATCCTGCCCGAAGGCTTCACCTGCCCGCACTGCGGCGGCAAGCACTTCACCCAGGAGACCGACACGCTCGACGGCTGGTTCGACTCCGGCTCTACCCACGTCGCCGCCATGCAGCGCGACCAGGGCTTCTGGCCGGCGGATATGTACATCGAGGGCGGTGACCAGTACCGCGGCTGGTTCCAGTCGTCCCTGCTCGTGGCCGTCGGTGCGCTCGGCAAGGGCGCTCCGTACCGTGAGTGCCTGACCCACGGCTGGACGGTCGACGGCGAAGGCCGCGCCATGCACAAATCCCTCGGCAACGGCATGGACCCGGCCGAGATCATCAACGAGTTCGGCGCCGATATGCTGCGCCTCTGGGCGGGCAGCGCCGACTACCACGCCGATATGCGCTGCTCCAAGGAGATCTTCAAGCAGCTGACGCAAAACTACCTCAAGTTCCGCAACACCGCGCGCTACTGCCTCGGCAACCTCGACGGCTTTGACGCCGCGCACCTCGTCGCGCCGGAGGATATGCTCCCGCTCGACCGCTGGGCGATCACGAAGCTCAACGACCTCATCCGCCGCGTGGCCAAGGCATACGACAACTACGAGTTCCACGTGATCTCGCACGCGATCAACGACTTCTGCGTCGTGGAGCTCTCGAGCTTCTACCTCGACATCATCAAGGACCGCCTCTACTGCGACGAGCGCAACGGACTCGAGCGCCGCAGCGCGCAGACGGCGCTGTTCCTCATCCTCGACAGCATGACGAAGATGTTCGCGCCGATCCTCGCCTTCACCTGCGACGAGATCTGGCTGGCCATGCCGCACCGCGCCGAGGACGATGCGCGCAACGTGCTGCTCAACGTCATGAACCAGCCGTTCGACGCCTACGCGCTCAGCGAGAGCGAGCTCGCCCGGTGGGATCAGCTGATCCGCGTGCGCTCGGACGTCAACGGCGTGCTCGAGGCCGCCCGCGCCGAAAAGCGCATCGGCAAGCCGCTCGAGGCAGCCGTGACGCTGCGCGCCGACGATGACGCCGCCAAGGCCGCGCTCGACGACGTGCAGAGCATGAACCTGCCGGAGCTGCTGATCGTATCGCAGGCGCTCATCGGCGGCGACGTGCCGGAAGATGCCGTCACCGGCACCGGCACGAACTTCCCCGGTCTGCACATCTCCGTGCGCAACGCGCCCGGCACCAAGTGCCCGCGCTGCTGGATGCACTCCGAGCAGGCCGACCCCGAGACCGGACTGTGCCCGCGCTGCGCCGCGGTCGTGGCCGCGCAGCAGGCGGAGTAATCACCCGATCCCAAAATCCTGATCCGAAAGCGAGGAACCGCTATGTGGTATGCCATCGTAGCCATCCTGATCCTCATCGCTGACCAAGGGCTCAAATACTGGGTCACCGTCAACATCGCGCTCGACACCGGGCACGTCACGCTCATTCCGGGCGTGCTGGAGCTGACGAACATCCACAACAACGGCGCCGCGTTCAGCATGCTCGAGCACGCGCCGCACTGGATCTTCATCCTCTTCACGCTCGTGTTCGCCGCCATCGCGGTGTTCTGCCTGCGGCGCAACGTCGTGCACGGCAAGGTCGGCCGCTGGTCGGTCGTGCTGGTGCTCGCCGGTGCGGTCGGCAACTGCATCGACCGCATCCTCAGCGGCTACGTCGTGGACATGTTCAATTTCCTCTTCGTGCGCTTCGCCGTGTTCAATCTGGCGGACGTGTTCATCGTCGTGGCCGGCATCACGCTGTGCCTGCACGTGATCTTCTACCGCGGGGACGACGGTGCGGATGACGCCGCGCCGAAAGCCGCGCGTAAGCAGCGCACCGGTGCAGCGCATGACGCACCCAAGGCGCGCAGGCTGCACCTGCCCGCAAGGCGCAGGCCCTCCGCCGCGCCAGAAGCGAACGCGAAGCCCGCGCCGAACGCCGCACCCGCTTCCGCCGCGCCGGAAGCCGCTCCGGCGAAGGACGATCTCTTCGCCGCGTGGGACCGCGCGCCCGTCGCCGCGCAGCCGGTGACACCCGCCGCGCCTGAGGCGGCAGCCCCGGCTCCCAAACCGGCAGCGCCCGTGCAGCCCAAACCGGCGGCGCCCGTGCAGCCCAAACCGGCAGCCCCCGCGCAGCCCAAACCGGCAGCGCAGCCTGCGGCCGAGGCGGCAGACCCGCTGCTGGCCTATCTCAACAGCACGCCCGCTGCGCCCGCCGAGCCGGAAACGCCCAAGCCGGACGATAACACGGACGGCAGTGCCGACGGCGCAGCGTACTCACTCGACGACATTTTGGCGGAGTTTTCGGATTTCTAATGGAACAACGAACGATTCAAACACAGGAGAGCGCCGAGCGGATCGACGCTCTCCTCGCGCGCTCTTTGCCCGGGCTCACGCGCAGCGCCGCTCAGCGGCTGCTCGCGCAGGGCGCGGTGACAAAAGACGGCGCGCCCGTGAAGAAAAACTACAGAACCGTCCCCGGCGACACGTTTGTCGTGACGCTGCCGGATGCCGCGCCCTCGGAGCTCGTGGCGCAGGATCTGCCGCTGGACGTGGTGTACGAGGATGCGGACCTCATCGTCGTCAACAAGCCGCGCGGCATGGTCGTGCACCCCGCGCCCGGCCACGAGGACGGCACGCTCGTCAACGCCCTGCTCGCCCACTGCGGGGAGAGTCTCTCCGGCGTCGGCGGCGAGCGGCGGCCGGGCATCGTGCACCGCATCGACAAGGACACGTCGGGGCTGCTCGTCGCGGCGAAGAACGACTTTGCGCACCTGGCGCTCTCGGCGCAGCTGGCCGATCACACGATGGCGCGCACGTATGAGGCCGTCGTCTGCGGCAATCTGCGCGACGATGCCGGCACGGTGGACGCGCCCATCGGCCGCCACCCGACCGATCGCAAGCGCATGGCCGTGACGCAAAAAAACGCCCGCCGCGCCGTCACGCACTGGTCGGTCATCGCACGCTACAACGGCTACACGCACATCCGCTGCGAGCTTGAGACCGGCCGCACGCACCAGATCCGCGTGCACATGGCGCACATCGGCCATCCCCTGCTCGGCGATCTGGTCTACGGCCATAAGCGGCCGGAAAAGGGCCTGAGCGGGCAGTGCCTGCACGCGCGCGCACTGCGATTCATCCACCCGCGCACGGGCGAGCTTGTGACGTTCACCTGCCCGCTGCCGGAGTATTTTCAGGACGTGCTGGCACATCTCGGCACGCCCATCGGCTGATCGGAAAGGAGCATTTTCATGCGCAGAGCAGATCGCGAGATCACAGATTTTGACGAGCTCATCGCCGTCATGCGCGGGTGCGACGTGTGCCGCCTCGCATTGCACGACGAGCCGTATCCCTACATCCTGCCGCTGAACTTCGGCCTTGAGGTCGACGGCGGGACCGTCCGGCTGTACTTTCACGGTGCGGATACCGGCACGAAGTATGACCTCATCGCCAGAAACCCGAACGCATCGTTCGAGATGGACCGCGGCCACGGCCTCATCCTCGACGACGAGCACGGCAACTGCACCATGACGTATGAGAGCGTCATCGGTCAGGGGCGCATCACCGTCGTGCCGGACAGCGGCAAGGAGCACGCGCTGCGTGCGCTCATGGCGCAGTACCGCGCGCCGGACTTCCCGTTTTCCACGGCGGTCATCCCGCGCACGACCGTGCTGTGCCTGACTGTCGAGCACATGACCGGCAAACGCCGGGTGAAAAAGCACGGCTGAACACACTTTCCCAAATACGAGACCAGCCGCCGCAGGCATTTCCTGCGGCGGCTGGTCTTTTGTCATACTGCCGAAAATCAGCGGATGAAATTCGTGAATGTGCGCACTTCCGTCTCCGGGCGCGCAACGCCCGCCGCGTCACCGGCGGCTCGCGACACCGCCGGCAGGCTATTTGGCGTTTGCTCTGCCCCGAGAGGAAATTCGAAAAATGTCAAACAGAAAAAGGTGAAATGGGTGAACACGCAGCGAGAGAGACTGTGCGGAGAGAAAAGGATCCGGGGCAAAGCAAAAGGAACACACTCAGAGCCCGCGGACAAACGTCTCGAAATCCGTGCCATCCGGCACGAGGCCGAACCGCACAGCATAACCGACCAGTTCCTTAGCCAGCGCCTCGCTGACGTCATAGCCGTCGCGCATATACTGCTGGTAGCGCTTATATTCCAGCTCACCGGGCATGAGGATCTCCTGCACACCTTCGGCCTTGCGGCTGCCCTTGATGGAGCGGATATATGCATCGACATTGGCCTTGAAGGTCTCGACCGGCATGAATTTTTCCACATCGACGAGAATCATGGCAAAACCGGTGTTTTCGTGCTCGCCCTTATTCGGCGCGCCGATACCGGCGCCGTAATTTGCCCCGGCCAGCAGCGCAGCGAATGCCTCGATCATGACGGCCAGCCCGTAGCCCTTCGGACCCGCAATGGGCACGACCGTTTTTGTCTTGGCGGCATCCGTTGTCGGCGCACCATTTTCATCCAGTGCCCAGCCGGCGGGTATGGGCTTGCCCTCGCGCGCCGCTGCCTGGATCTTACCCATGGCGGTGATGGTCGTAGAGATGTCGAGGATCAGCGGGCGCTCCTCCCCGGCGGGCACGGCCACGATGATCGGGTTTGTGCCGAGCAGACTGTCGGCCCCTCCGAACGGCGCGACGCACTTAATCGTGTTGCAGCAAAACAGCGCCATGAGGTTGTCCTTCGCAGCCATCTCGGCATAGAAGCTGCCGCAGCCAATATTGGAAGCCTTGCGGCCGGTGGCGATGACGATGCCATGCTCTTTGGCGCGCGGCGCCATCTGGCGGTAGACGTGCGTCAGGGACACGACGCCGCAGCCGTTGTCGCAGTCATAGGCGACGGTCGAGCCGGTATCATTCGTGATGGTCAGCGCCGCGTCCGGCTTCATGGCTCCGTTGGCGAAGCGCTTGAGATAGTTGGAAAAGCGGGACAGCCCGTGGGAATAGATGCCGGTAAAATCGGAATGGGCAACGGAGGAACCGAGGATCTCCGCGTCCTCCGCGGGCATGCCCTGCGCGGCCAGCAGCGCCTTGCACAGCTGCATTTCCTGCGCAAATGTGACCTTCATACTCAGCTCTCCAGCGCATGGTAGCCGGCCTCAAAGGCGGCCACATTCTGGGCCTCGAATTTGCTCTTGCCCTTCTTGCGGAACATATCGTTCATGCCTTCAACGCCCTCGTCGTGCGTGAAGTCGCCGAGGATGCGGGTAATGGCGCCGATCATGACGATGTTCGCGCCCTTAGCATTCTGGACGCTGTCGGCCAGATAATTGCAGTGCACGCTGACGACCTGAATGTCGTCGCGAACGTTCGTGTCCTCGGTCATCATGTCGGCATTGACGAGAATGATACCGCCGGGCTTGACCATGCCGACAAATTTCTTGAACGACGGCGTGTTCATGGCCAGGACCAGGTCCGGCTTCTGCTGGCCGGGGTTGGTGATCTTCTCCGGGCCGTACTTGACGGTGCAGTTGGCTGTGCCGCCACGCTGGGCCGCACCATAGGCCGGCATCCAGGTAGCGTGAAAGCCTTTATACAGCGCGATCTGAGACACGATCAGACCTGCGGTCAGGACGCCCTGTCCGCCGAAACCTGCAAAAACAATTTCTCTCATGCTCATTCTCCTCTCTTCTTGATCTCGCCGAGCGAATAGTAGGGGATCACTTCATCCGCGAGGCGCTGTTTCGCGTCGATGGGGTTGAGATTCCAGTTTGTCGGGCAGGAGCACATGACCTCGACCATGGAGTAGCCCTCGCCGTTGAGCTGGGCCTCGATGGCGTTTTTGATATAGCCCTTGAGCCGGTTGATCTCGGCCGGCGTCGTCACGGCACCACGCGCGACATAGGCGGGCGTGAAGCTGTATGCGATCAGTTCCGGTACCTTGATCGGGATGCCGGTCATCGCGCAGTCGCGGCCCTTGGGAGAGGTGGCCGTCTTCTGGCCGGGCATGGTGGTCCATGCCATCTGGCCGCCGGTCATGCCGAAGTTGCCGTTGTTGATGGTAAACACGCAGATATTCTCGTTGCGGTAGGCAGCGTTGAGCGTCTCGGCCAGGCCGATGTTGTACGCATCGCCGTCGCCCTGATAGGAAAAGACAAACTTGTCCGGTTCCGCTCTGCGGATGCCGGTCGCGACCGCGGCCGCTCTGCCGTGCGGGGACTGCACGAGGTCCACATTGATGCCGCTCTTGAGATGGCAGCTGCAGCCAACGCCGATGGCCGCAATGGTCTTCTTGTCAAGGCCGTATTCCTCCAGGCATTCACAAATCAGCCGCAGCAGCACACCGTGGCCGCAGCCGCCGCAGAACATGGCGTAATTCATAAGTTCGGGTGCTTTGAGTTCCTTTGCCATATCAGTAGACCTCCTTGATCTCGCCGGCTTTGATGCACGCGTAATCCGCTTTGACGCGGTCGTCCTTCGGGATATCGCAGACGTAGGGCAGCACGTACACAGGCACTGCACCCATGCCGTATTTCTTCGCGTACAGGGCGACGTCGTCGACCATCTGACCCTCACCGTTGGTCTCGACGGAGATGAAGCCCTTGAGATCGGGATTCTTTTCCGCAAGCGCCGCGAACGCCTTCTCCGGGTACGGCCAAGCCGTGATCGGACGAATGTAGCCGACCTTTTCCCCGGCGGCGCGCAGCTGCTCGACCACACCGGAGACGGCGCGGCCGGGCAGACCGTAGGCGACGAACACATACTCGGCGTCCTCGGTATACTTGGCTTCCCAGCGCTGCTCGTTTTCCCGCATGGCGCGTACCTTGGCCATGTACGTGTCAGACTCCTTCTGCAGGTCGCGGCCGAGAAAATCGCCGCGCTTGACCTTATAGGTGCCATCGAGACCCCAGCCGCACTTTTTCAGCTCGCGGAATTCCGGATATTCGCACGGTTCCATCATCTGTCCCAGACCGCTCTCGGACATGATCTCGACGATGCAGCGGTACTTCTCGGCGATGTCGAACGCCTCATACATCAGGTCCACGGACTCCTGCACCGTGCTTGGGCAGAGGATAATGTTGCGATAATCGCCGTTGCCGCCACCGCGGGTCTCTCTGTGATAGTCGGTCTGCGAGCCGTTGAGCGCACCGAGGCCGTTGCCCCAACGGACAACGTTGAGGATGACGGCAGGAAAATTCATCTGGTTCATGTAGGAAATGCCCTCCTGCTTGAGGGAGATGCCCGGGCCGGAGGAGGCCGTCAGTACGCGGTGACCGCAGGCGGACGCACCCATGATGATGTTGATGCCGGCCAGCTCGCTCTCGGCCTGCACAAACGTGCGGCCCAGCTCCGGCATACGGCCGGAGAGATATTCCATTGCTTCCGTGGACGGCGTGATGGGATAGCCCGCGTAGACTTCCACACCCGCTCGAACGGCAGCTTCTGCAACGGCAATGTTGCCCTTTACCATATCGCCCATTATTCGTTACCCCCTTCCTTGATCGTAAAGACTGCATCCGGACAAACGATGTAGCAGATCCCGCAGCCAACGCATTTGCTCTGATCGACGGCAATGTGCTTATAGCCGTGGCTGTTGATGTCATCCGTCATGGCGATGGCCGCTTGGCTGCAGTTGTCCATGCAGATCCCGCAGGCCTTGCAGTTTTCGGGATTGATATATGCTTTTCTCATGATCTTTCCTCCGTTTGCTCATCGCCGCAGGCCAGGATTGCCCAGGCGATGGAAGTGACTTTTCCTTCAATGGATGCCGCGCGTGACGACATCACGACCGGCGCTGCAGCGCCGACGACGATGCCGGCCGTCTGGCAGTGGCCGAAATAGCCGATTGCCTTGCCAAGGCAGTTGCCGGTCTCGATGTTCGGCACGAGAAACAGATCGACGTCCCCGCTCACGCGGCTGGTGATGCCCTTCTCGGCAGCCGCCTCCGGGCGCATGGCCACGTCGAACGCGATGGGACCCTCATAAATGCCCGCCGGCAGCTCGCCGCTCGCGGCCATCTCGCACAGAGCTTTGGCGTCCATAGTCGCCGGCATCTTGGGGCTGGGCTTTTCGTTCGCTGCGAGGATCGCGATTTTCGGCTCGGCAATCCCCATGTGGTGCAGCACCGGCACGGCGTTGTGCAGGATCTCGGCCTTGTCGGCCAGCGCTGGCGCAACGGTCATGCCGCCGTCGGTGATAAAAAACAGCTTCGGCTCTGTTGGCACATCGTAACAGGTGAGCACGTTGAGCTGCCGCCCCGTGCGCAGGCCGACTTCCTTGTTGAGCACCGCGCGCAGAAAGTCGCTGGTATTCATCTTACCCTTGACGAGGATGTCCGCCTTGCCGGAGCTGACGAGCTCCACGGCGCGCAGGCCGAGCCGGTCGGAATTCTTTTCGTCCACGATCGTGACGGCTTCCGGCCGCAAGCCCTGCTCGGCGAGCAGCACATCGAGCACATCCTCATCGCCGACGAGAATCACGTCGCACAGCTCCATATCCGTGACGGTCTTGGCAACGTGAACCATCTTTTCATCTGCCGCCGCAGCAATGGCGATCACCCGCTTGGGGCTGCGCTGCTGTGCCGCGGCGACAATATCCTGAAATTTCTGATACATGTGGTTTACTCCTTTGCGCTTTGGTATCTGTGCGCGGGCTCTTTGCCGCCGAGTACGCGGAGCACGCCCTCGGCCAGCGCCTCCATTTCCTTGGCGCCTGGCACGACCGTGACCGGCGCCAGAAAGGCAACGCGATCGCGGACAAGATCCGTGAGCATACGCGAATAGGCGCAGCCGCCGGTAAGAATGACGCTGTCGAGCTGCCCGCTGACAACGGTGGCCAGCGCGCCGATCTCCTTGGCGATCTGGTAGGCCATAGCCTCGAGCACCGCGCGTGCATAGGCGTCGCCGTCGGCAATGCGCTGCTCGACCTCGATGAGGCTGCTGGTGCCCAGGTGCGACACGAGGCCGCCTTCTCCCTTGATGTGTCGCATCATTTCCGGCTTTGTATACTTGCCGGAGTAGCACAGGTCCACATAGGACTTGCCGTTGAGCTTGCCGGCGCGCTCAGGCGACATAGGGCCTTCATCATCGCTGCACAGGTCGATAATGCGACCGTTGCGGTGCAGGTTGATGCTGATGCCGCCGCCGAGATGGGCGACGATGAGTACCATGTCCTCATACCGGCGGCCGAGGGACGCAGCCACATCGCGCGCCGTGGCGCGAGTATTGAGCACGTGGGAAAACGGACGGCGCCTGATCTCCTTGAGGCCGGTCATGCGCGCAATGTTCTCCACTTCATTGACGCACACGGCGTCATAGATATACGCGTTGCAGCCGCTGGTTTCGGCAAACGCCGCAGCCAGAATGGCCGAAAGATTGGACGCATGGCTCGTTACCGGCGCGCGGCATGCAGCCAGAAGTGCCTCATCCACGAGGTAAGCCCCGCCCTGCACCATGCCGAACGTGCCGCCGCGAGCGGCGATGGCATCAAATCCGGCCGGGTCCTGTCCGCCGGCCTGCAGCGCAGCAAGAATCGCCTGCTGCCGCAGCGGGAGCTGAGCATTGAGATCCGCGCACTGGCGCAGCACCTCGACCGAGTGGACGATGTTCTGCTCCATGCACTTGGTCCGATCTTCAAACACGGCGATCTTTGTAGACGTAGAGCCGGTATTGATCACAAGAATTCGCTTCAATAAATCACTCCTTGTGCGCAGCGGTCTGCTGCTGGCCGCAGCGCCGCGCTGTCAGCAGCCGGATGGGCCGTCCGGCCGCTGTTGTTTCCAAATTAGCGCATATGACCCACCCGTGTCGAAAAAAAAGCCAAAAGAAAAGCTTTGCACAAAAATTTGTGCAAAGCTTTTTCCCGTGCTTGCTTTTTCGGGTCTCGTTACAGGCCCATCGCCCGCGGGACAGTCAGCGCCAGGTGCCGCTCCATGCGGCGCTCGGCCAACTCCTCGTCCCGGGCAACGATCGCCTCAAAGACTTTCTTGTGCCGCTCGGTCATGTTCAGGCAGGCGCTCACGCTCAGCGCCGAGTAGCGGAAGAAATGGATCTTCGGGTCAATACTGTCGTAGGTACTGACCAGATATTTGTTGTGCGACGCGGCGATGATCATGCGGTGAAATGCATGGTCCAGCTGCCCCATTTCATAAAACAGCCGGTCGGCCAGCACCTGATTGAGGATGTCAAAATCGCCGTTCCACGCCTTGCCGATGCCGCTGTCAAGCACGCGCTGCGTCTCACTGAGGTTCTGCTCGAGCTGCCGCCGCTCGGAGCCGAGCATCTGCGAGCAGGCCAGCCGCGTCGCCAGCCTTTCTATGGCGATACGCACATCCAGCAGCATCATGTAATCGCCCGGCTTCATTTCGTACACCGTATACCCCTGGGCGCCCTTTTCCAGAAACCCCTCTGTCTCCAGCCGGAAAAATGCCTCCCGCACCGGCGTGCGGCTGACGTTCATGTCGATGGCGATCTGCTCCTGATTGAGCTTTTTCCCCGGCTGCAGCTTGTGGTTGACGATCTGGTCGCGCAGAATGGTATACACAAGATCCGTGTTTGAAAGAAACGGATTGATCTCGTGCAGCCGCGCAATGTCCGCATCAAATTTTCCTTCTGTCATCATGGCCACCTCTTTTCTCTCTTGCGTTCGATTATAATGACCAAAAATCAACCTGTCAACGCAAATCCCATTGTTAAAATTGTTGCAATTTCACGCACAAGCCGAAAGGCCCGAGCCCGGATTGGCTTTCCGTTCATAATCTGATAGAATGTACTTATTTGGGAACGCACCCTGTCGTTTCGGTTCCGTTTTGACACAGTTTCACACCATTTTATACAATGAAGCTGTGTTCAAGTACCTCCCGGGGCTCTGTTGGGCAGCAAAGCCCCTCGGGGAGAGAGGAGCAAACATAGTTTTGGGAACGCGCACAGCTGGCCGCGCCGCCGCAAAACAGGAAAATGAATGAAACAGGTAGGAGAGTTCATATGCAAAAAACAAAAAACGTTTCCGCGGGCAAATGGGTCGCGCTGGTGATTGCGCTGCTGTTCATGTTTGCCACGAAATATATCCCGGCGCCGGCCGACCTGTCTCAGGCCGGTTTTCAGGTCCTTGGCATTCTGATCGGCGCGATCATTCTGTTCCTGACCTGGGGCACCGGTTTCCCCAGCATGATGATCGTCTTCGCGCTGATGACCGTTGACGGCCTGAGCGCTGCCAAAGTCACGCAGGCAACGTTCGGCAACAACACAGTCGTATTCCTGGTCTTCTGCATGATGCTCGCCGCGTGCCTGACAAAAAGCGGCGCCGCCCGCAGAATTGCGATCTGGTTTTTGACCAACAAACTCGCGCGCAAGAGCCCTTGGTGGACCGTCATCATGTTCTTCGCCGCAAACTACGTGCTCAACTTCGTGCTGTCCACTGCGGCAACCATTTTTGTCATGCTGCCCATCGCTGCTGAGATCCTCGAAAGCGTCGGCATTCAGAAAGAAGACAAGGCGCCCATCGCCGTGGCGCTCATGCTCGGCACGCTGGTCACCGGCTTGATCTCCAACAGTGCCAACCCCATCTCTCACGCAACCACGCTTCAGGGCTTTTCGTTCTATGAATCTTTCACCGGCGAGGCCATGGACTTCTTCACATACTGCGCCATCGCCTTTCCCGTCTCCATCGTGTGTGTTGTGCTCTTTGTCCTGATGGTGAAATTCGTATGGCATCCTGAGGTCAGCGCGTTGAAGAATGTCAACTACGACGCCATGACCAGCTCCCTGGGCCCCATGACGAAAAAAGAAAAATGGTCTGTATTCTTCTACATCGTCTGCGTGCTTTTGTGGATGATGCCCGGCCTGAGCAAATACATCTGGCCCGGTGCTGCAGCTTTCTTCGGCAAGATCAATAACTGCCTGCCGCCGCTCGCAGCGCTGTTTCTCATGAATTTCATCAAGGTCGACGGTGAAAAGATCCTGGACTGGGGCGAGGCCGTCAAGTCAGTCAACTGGCCCTCGTTCATGTTTATCGCCTCTATCATGGGCCTTGGCTCTTTCATGGGCAATGCCGACATCGGCATTCCCGCATGGATGTCTTCCGTGCTCTCTCCGGTATTCTCCAACGTCAGTCCGTTCGTCTTCCTCGCCGTCATGGTGCTGCTGGCTGACCTGATGACGAACTTCACGTCCAACACCGTTACAGCCTCTGTCATGCTTGCAGTGGCGCTGCCGCTCGCAATGGGCATCTATGGCGGACGCATCAGCGTTTTCGTCGTTGCAACGCTCGTGACCAGTGCGGCGAACAACGGCTGGACCGCGCCTCCCGCCTCCCCGACAGCCGCGGTCGTCTATGGCTCCGAGTGGGTCGACACGAAGTCCATGATGAAGTGGGGCCTGCTCACCGCGCTGATCCACGTGATCGTTACCATGTCGTTTGGCTACCTGCTCGGCACGGCCATCTGCGGCTGACGCATGCCGGCCGGTCTATTACATAAGGAGATAATGAACTATGAAAATCGGAATTCTCGGCTGCGGAGCTACCGGCAGCGTATTTGCCTCCTATCTCAGGATGGGCGGCGCAGATGATATTTGGCTGATCGACCTCAACAAGGCGCACATGGACGCCGTGCGCGATCACGGCATGACCATGACCGACCACAATGGCGTGCACCATCTGACCGGCTTCCGCACCGCATACAGCGCACAGGAAGTCGGCCCGTGTGACATCTTCATCATCCTCGTCAAATCCACTGCGACCATCGCCGCCATGACGAGCGCGGCGTGCTGCATCACAGACAAGACGGCAGTCATCTCCCTGCAGAACGGTCTCGGCAACGATCTCGATCTGGCGAAGTTCGTATCGGAGGCGCAGATCGGCTGCGGCTGCGGCCGCATCGGCACGGTGCTCACCGCGCCCGCCCAGTGCGATTCGCGCCCCGCACAGGGGATCACGAATATGTATCTCGGCCCGGTATACGGCGGCGGCATCGCGGCGGAAGGCTGCAAGTACATCGTGGACTGCTTTGCCAAGGGCGGACTGAACCCCGAATATCTCGACGATGTGCGCCCGGCGCTGTGGAAAAAGGCCGCCTCCAACAGCGGTTTCAACACGGTGTGCGGCGTGCTGGGCCTGACGATGAAGCAGGTATACGAAGATGAAAATGCCCTCGCCATGGTCAGCAGATCCTGAAAGAAGCGAGCGACTGCGCAAAGGCACTGGGCATTGCCGACGATCTGTATACCGGACTTGTCAGCGACATTCCCAAAACCGTTGCGAGCTACGGCGACTACTATCCATCCCTCGCGCAGGATATGTTGATCTATAAGCGCCAGACGGAGGTCAACACGCTCTCGGGCGCGATCTCCCGCTTTGGTAAGATCGCCGGCGTGGCAACGCCGACCTGCGACGTGCTTTCGCAGGCCGTGCGCGCCGTGCAGGAAAACTACGACAAACGCTACAAAGACCAGGGCTGAGCTTGGCGCAAACGTCGAGAGCCTCATGACTTTCTGAATGAAAAATGAAAAACAAAGCTTCCCCTATTAAATGGGTCGTACTCGTGCTCTCCCTGCTGATCGTTTTCGCCGTAAAGTTACTGCCACCACCGGCCGGACTATCGGATGCCGGATTTCAGATCCTCGGCATTCTGGCCGTGGCAATTATCCTGTTTCTGAGCTGGGGCGTGGACTGGACAAGCATGTTCGTCTTCGCCCTGCTCACGACTGTGCCCGGACTCGGCGCGGCGAAAGTCACACAGGCGACCTTCGGCAACAGCACTGCGGTGTTTCTGCTGTTTTGCTTCATGCTGGCAGCTGCCCTGATCAAAAGCGGCGTTGCGCGACGCATTGCGATTTGGTTTTTAACGAACAAGCTGGCAAGAAAAAGTCCGTGGTGGACCATTTCCATGTATTTCGCGTCGGTTTACATTCTCGACCTCGTGCTCTCGTCGGCGACGTGTATCATGATTTTTCTGCCAATCCTGCTGAGCATATTTGAGAGCATCGGACTCGATCACCGGCGTGATCGCAGCCTGTCATCCATGCTGCTTCTGGGCACGGTAAGCATCGCCCTGCTTTCTAACGGCACCAATCCGATCTCCCACGCCGTTACCATCCAGGGCTTTTCCCTATACGAATCCTATGTCGGTGAGTCGATGGACTTCTTTACCTTCAGTGCCGTCACAACACCCGTATCGCTTCTCTCGGCTGCGGTTATTTTCCTGCTGATGCGCTTTGTCTGGAGGCCGGATGTGTCCGCCTTTACCAGCATCGACTACGACCGGCTGGCAGCCTCCTGTGGCGCGTTTCGCAAGAAAGAGCGATGGTCGCTGATAATCTATCTGCTGTGTGTGCTTTTGTGGCTGCTGCCGGGGCTGAGCAAATATTTTTGGCCCACCGCATACCCGATGCTCAGCAAGATCAACAACTGCTATCCGCCGCTTCTGGCGCTGTTTGTCATGAATTTTGTCCGGGTGGACGGCGAGAAGATCCTCGACTGGGGCGATGCCGTCAAAGCCGTAAACTGGCCGACCTACCTGTTCATCGCCACAATCATGGGGTTGGGCTCGTTCATGGGCAATGCGGATATTGGGCTTTCGGAATGGCTGTCCAATGCCATGGCACCGGCATTCTCCCATATGCCGCCGTTGGTATTTGCGATCATCATGGTGTTTGCCGTGGACCTGCTGACGAATTTCTGCTCCAATTCCGTTGCCCTCTCGGTAGTCTTTGCCGTAGCGCTGCCGCTGTGCATGAATCTGTACCGCGGGCTGCTGAGTCCGATGATGCTTGCGATCCTCATCACCTCTTCGGCAATGAACGGCTGGGCAACACCCCCCGCCACACCGACTGCAGCGGTCGCATACTCTTCCGGATGGACAGACAACCGGCAGGTATGCAAGTGGGGGCTGGTATTTATGCTTGTTCAGGTCGTGCTGTGCGTCGCAGTCGGGATTCCGGTTGCGAATCTGCTGTGCCGCTGAGCAGATGCGAGACCTCCATCCAACGCCAAATCTTCATACCATAGCAACATCCGCCGGACGGCCATACGACCGCCCGGCGGATATGCTTTTTTAGAATACCGCACACAGCACACCAGCCCTTGTATCAGGCGGATCAGACGGGATAAGAAAATAGCGCACGTACTCAGGCGCAGCCATGCACATCGGCCGCACGCGCTATCGGTGCTGCCCCGAATGCGGAGAGCGCTCGCGGCAAAAAAAGTGCTCACGAAACAACAAGCCAATACGGCGTGAAAAGCGTCGGCAATGCCCCCCCGCCGGCCGGCCAAAACGCGCTTTGCGCGGCAGCAAAAACTGCTGCCGCGCAAAGAAAAAGAAGGGACGTATGCCATGGAGTGGGGGGAAAATGAAAGGAAGAAATGCGCATGGTGATACGGGAAACATGACGCGCCGGGCGACCGGGCATACACAGCCGCCCGACGCGGAGAGGAACGGCTTCGCCGCTATGCGCCGCGGCGAAAGCCGGATCAGGCAGAGATCAGATGGCGCTCCAGCCGCCGTCCACGCACACGATCTGGCCGGTGGTGTAGCTGCAGGCCGGGGACGCAAAATACGTGCAAAGACCGTCCATTTCGCCGGTCTTGCCGTGGCGCTCCATCGGGCAGCACTCGAGATGCGCCTGATTGAAAAACGGCGCATCGATGTAGGCCGCGGTCATTTCCGTCGGGAAGTAGCCCGGGCAGATGCAGTTGACGGTGATGCCGTCGCGCGCCCAGGAGTTACCGAGCGAGCGCGTCAGGTTGACGATGCCGCCCTTGGCCGCCGCATACGGTGCCGTGTCCACGCCCTTGCGGCCGCAGACGCCGTGGATGGACGAGACCATGATGATGCGGCCGTACTGATTGGGCTTCATGGACTGGCGCACGACCTCGCGGCAGGTGAAGAACTGCCCGTTGAGGTCGGTGTTGATGACGTTGAGCCAGTACTCGTCCGTGAGCGTGGCCGGGTCGCCGCCGCCCGGAATGCCGGCGGCATTGACCAGAATGTCGATCTTGCCAAAATGCGCAACGACGTCGCTGACGCAGTCCGTGATGCTCTTGGAATCCTGCAGATCCATGTAATGCGGATAGACCTTGACGCCGTATTCCGCCTCGATCTCCCTGGCGTTTTCGTCCAGACGGTCGGTGCGGCGGGCGACGAGCGCGATGTCTGCGCCCGCGTTGGCCATCGCCTTGGCGAACTGAAGGCCGAGACCGGAGGAACCGCCGCAGCAGAACGCGACCTGGCCGGAAAGATCAAACAGATTGTTTTTCATAATAAAGCCTTCCTTTTATAAAAAATTCAATATGGTTTAGAAGAACCAGCAGTTTTCGTAGGCGCTGAGCGTGGCATCGGCCATCGTTCCGCCCTTGTTGGCGTCACCGACAAAGACGACCTTGTCGAACGCATCCTTGAGCTGCTGCTCGTAGCTCTTGTCGGGGCGATTGCCGAGCGCCATGATGACGATATCGGCCGGGCGGGTGACGACCTCGCCGGTGTCGGTCTTCCTGAGCTCGACCGCGCCGTCGGTCACGCCGGCAATGGCGTGCTCGGTCAGGACCTCCACGCCGCTCTCGGCGAGCAGGGACAGCAGCTTGTAGCGCGCCGTGCGGTAGATCGTGACGCCGACCTCCTTCTGCATCTCAACGACCGTGACCTTGTTGTTGTCGCACAGGAAGTGCGCGACCTCAAGGCCGACATGGCCGCCGCCGATGACGGCGATGTTCTTGCCCTCGAAGGAGACGCGGCGCAAAAGCACATCCTCGATATAGTAAACGTTGCTGCGGTCCACACCGGGAATGTTCGGCACGATCTGATCGCCGCCGCAGGCGACGACGACGCCGTAGGGATCGAGCGCGCGCAGCGTCTCGACCGTGGCGAGCGTGTTCAGGCGCACCTCGATGTGGTACTCCTTCATCTCGGCCTTCATGGTCTCGATGAGCTCGGCCACCATACCCTTGCACGGCGCTTTCGAGGCCAGCACGGCGCTGCCGCCGAGATGGTCACGGCTCTCGAAAATGACCGGGTAATAGCCGCGCTTTTTCAGCAGGAGCGCAGCCTGCATACCGCCGGGGCCGCCGCCCACGACCGCGACCGTGCGGCCGGAGCCGGTCTTGACCAGGTTCTCGTCGCCGTAGACCGTGGCGCGGCCGGTGACGGGGTTGATGGCGCAGTGCAGGTTCTTGCCCGCGACGACGGACTTGTTGCAGTTCATGCAGCCAAGGCACTTGCGGATAAGATCCTCGCGGCCGGCCATCGCCTTTTTGACCACGTCGGGATCAGCCAGCTGCATGCGGGACATGCCGACAAAGTCACTCACGCCCTCCTGCAGGAAGCGCTCGGCCGTCTCTGGGTGCTTGATGGTGTTGACGGCGATGACAGGCACGTGCACAGCGGCCTTGATGGTCTTGGCCAGATTCTTTCTCCAACCCTCGGGGCTGTAGCACGGCTCGATCATGGTCGGTGCGCTGGCATACACGCCGCAGGACACATTGAAGTAATCCACATACGGCTCGAGGTATTTGGCGATCTCGGTGCAGGCAGCGAGATCGTTGCCGCCCTCGACGAAGTCATTGCCGTTGATGCGCGCGCCGACGACGAAATCACGGCTGACGGCGGCGCGGATGCCGGTGAGGATGCGCACGAGGAAGCGGCAGCGGTTTTCCATGCTTCCGCCGTATTCGTCGGTGCGCTTGTTGGTGTAAGGGCTCAAAAACTGCTGCACGAGATAGCCGTGCGCCGCGTGGACCTCGACACCGTCGGCACCGGCCAGCTCGGAGTTGACCGCCGCCTGCACGTACTTCTCGACCAGATTGTCAATGTCCTCAATGGTCATCTCGCGCGGCAGAATGGTCGCGCGGCCGACGACGGAGTTGAGCTCCACACTCGGAGCCATGGCCTGACGGCCGCCGTTGCAGGCCGGGGGCGCCTCGCGGCCGCCGTGGTGCAGCTGGATGAAGATCTTCGCGCCGTGGCGATGCACCGCCTCGCAGATGAGCTGGAAGCTCTTGATCTGCCGGCTGTCATAGATGCCGAGCTGGATGGGGTTGCAGTGGCCGCTGTCGGCGTCCACGGAGGTGAATTCCGGAATGATGAGGCCGCAGCCGCCCTTGGCGCGGTCCTCATAGAAACGGATCTGCTCCGGCGTGGTGCAGCCGTTCCAGTCGCCCATGAGCGCGCCCATGGCCGTCATCACAACGCGGTTGCGCAGCTCAAGGTTGCCAATCTTTCCGGGCTGAAACAGTTTTTCGTACTTCATGAGGTGTTTCTTCTCTTTCTTTGGAGGATTCCGAAACCGATGCTGTCTGCTTGTGCAGGAACGACATTGGATGCGGATTCTGCCGCCGCATCCGTGCCTTTGCAAATATTTTAACCATCTGTTTCTCGAATTTCCATATGCACGAAACACCAAAAAAAGCTTGATTTTGTGCGGGACAGACAATCCCGCCGCCGTGCACAACGATCCCGTCCGACGCGGAAACGACCGCCGTTGTGTGCCGTGCACAACGACCAGCTGCCTTTTTGTCACGCAGTACAACGGCAGCGGTTGCGCCCGCACCCCTTCGTGTAGTATAATTGAGTTAAATATTTTTTTAACAATTTTAGTATATCCGAGGAGGCACGACCGTGAAATTTTCCGAACTGATCACAAAGCTGCATTCAGCCAGTCAGCCGCATATGCTCATGTACATCGACATTCGTTCCGACTGCGAGCTGGTGGACGTCAACATCCTTGCCTCCGGTCAGAGCGATGTGCAGGCCGGAACGCTCTATTTTGCCGACGCGGGGCAGCTGACACCGGATACCGTACTGCCGACCAACCTGCTGTACTACGGCACGCTGCCGCCGGAGCTGGCGGGCAGACTGACGAACAGCGCCATGATCGATCGCGGTGAATTTGCCGTGCTGTTTCAGACCGTAAAGGAGCTGCTGAGCTACCAGCAGTCCGACCAGCAGCTCTATACACAGGTGCTGTATATGCTCTGCAACGGTGCGGAGCTGGACCGGGTGCTGACCAAAATGACCGACGTCACCGGCGACCTGTTCGTCGTGATCGACAGCACGGGAAAGCTCGTGGCCAAGACGAAAAACTTCTATGTGGACTACCCTCTGTGGATGCGGAGCATCGAGCAGGGATACTGCAGCGATATTCTAATGGAGTACATCGAGGACCGGCGGCGCAAAAACGAGTATTCCCTCTCGGACAAGCCCTTCACGCTCTTTTGCGAGCACATGCAGCGCTATCTGCTGTGCACGCGCATCGTCTACGACAATTTCATGATGGGCTACGTCATCATCGTGAGCAAGACCGGCATGTTCAGCGCGGCCGAGCAGCAGATCATCCCGCTGCTGTCCAGCTCGGCAAAGGAGCGCATCGTCAGGAGCAACAACGGCAACTGGATCGATTACCGCGCCTCCCAGCTCAACAACATCTTTGCCGATATGCTCGCCGGCGCGCAGAACGTGGACATGGAGCGCCGCATGAAGCTGGCCAAGCTGAGCTTTCCGGAGCAGAAATGTCTGGCGATCATTCGGCCGGTCTATTATAAGGAGCCGGCCTACTACAAATCCCGCCTCATTCCGGATATGCAGGCCATCTTCGGCAAGACGGCCTTTTCGGTGGTCAAGAACGATCTGGTGCTGCTGCTGACGGCGGCGGACGGCGGCACCATCACGCCCGAACAGCGCGCAGCGCTGGAGCAGTACACGCAGGGGCACCGGCTGATCGTCGGCATCAGCAACTGTTTTCAGGCCAACAACCAGCTTTCACTCCACTATAACATGCTGCTGCAGACCTTGCAATTGGCCAAGCAGATGCGCTCGGACCAGAAGCTCTTCTTTTTCTCGGACTACGTGTATTACGCGCTGCTCGATCAGGTCGAGGACAAAAGCCTGCTGTCCTTCATCCGGCATCCCGCGCTCGACACGCGCATCCACTACGACCGCGAAAAAAGCGCCGAACTCTACCAGACGCTGCGCGTATTCACCAAATGCGGCTTTAACAAGGCGCACACCTCCGAGCGGCTCTTTCTGCACCGCAACACCGTCAACTACCGCATCGCACAGATCGAATCCATCTGCGGGATCGACCTTTCGACGACAGAGCTGCTGTTTTCGCTCCAGCTGTCTTTTCTGATCGACGGCTATCTGAACAACGTCGCCTTCTGACGGCGGCCGCAGCCTGAAAACCGGACCGGCAAAGCTTTCCGGTCCGGTTTTTTGCGTCAAAAACGGTTTCCGGAGCAAAATGCGGATTGGTCTCTATGACAAAATTTTGACCGGATACTGTGCACGGCAAACATTGTCGATTTCCTGTCAAGCAAATATAATGGGCACAACCGAACAAAACCGATGTGTATCCCGCAGGGACACACGAACGCAGCTCCGCAGCCGTCCGTCGCGGCGGTGCGGAGCGCTCCGGACGGCTGTCTGCCCGGCTGCCGGAGCGCAGGACCATGTCAATGATAGAAAGGAGAATCTCGATGGAAAAGACGATCGAGAATATGGATCGCAACCGCCTTGGAATCCTGATCCGCTGCCTGGTGATTTTGCTCATCACCGGTGTGACCAACTCTGCAGCCGTATTTGTTTCCCCGCTGGCAGCACACTTTAACTGGACCGCAGACGCCATCGCAAACGTCAGCACGACCATGCTGCTGTGCTGGACGCCCGGCGCTCTGATCGGCGGCACGCTCATGTCGAAGATCGGCGCAAGAAACGCCATGCTGCTCGGCGCCGTGCTGTTCCCGCTCGGTACGCTGACCAGCAGCTTCGTGCCGCAGTCGGCCCCGTGGCTGCTGTATGTGACCTTCAGCTTCCTGCAGGGTCTCGGCAACGGCCTCGCCTACACCGTGGCTACCTATGTCTCCACCGGCTGGTACCCGGACAAGCGCGGCCTCGTTTCCGGCCTGTGCATGGCCTTCACCGGCGGCTCGTCCGCCTTCCTCGCGCCGATCTGCTCGAAGCTCGTGCAGTCCACCGGCATCATCTCCACGCTGCGCATCGTCGGCCTCGTGTCCCTGGTCGTGTGCGTCGTGTGCGCGCTCGGCGTCCGTCAGGCGCCTGTCGGCTACACGCCCGCCGGCTTTGCCGGCTCCGCCTCGAGTGCGGAGACGCAGCTCGAGAGCTATAACGTGCGCCGCGCGCTCAAGACCCGTCCCATCTGGCACCTGATCGTGTGCACCGCCTTCTTCCCGACGATGTATATGATCATGTTCCCGCGCTTCTCCGTGTACATGACCGACGCCGGCTTCACGCTGAGCGCGGCCACGCTGGGCGTGTCGATCTACTTCATCGCCAACACCCTCAGCCGCCTGTTCCTCGGCGCGCTGTGCGACAAGATCAGCTACAAGCACGTCTACGGCATCTGCGGCGCGCTGTGCATCCTGTCCGCCATCTGCCTGATCGCCGCGCACTCGCTGTTCATGTTCTACCTCGGCTATGCGCTGCTCGGCCTCGGCTTCGGCGCCACCAACAGCGTCTACCCCGTCACGATCAACAAGTCCTACGGCCCGGTCTACGCCGGCGGCATCTACGGCGTGGCTCTGTTCGGCTACATGATCTTCTGCACGCTCATCACGCCGCGCATCAGCGCCGCGCTCGTTGCCTCCACCGGCGGCTACACCGCCTCGTTCATCTATGGCATCGTGCTCTCGTGCGTCGCCGTTGTGTCCATGTACCTGATCCCGAAGGTGGATCGCAAGCCCCTTGATGCGGCCGAGAAGCAGGCCGAATCCGTGTAATCCCGATCGGAAGAGGTGTCAACATTGGGCGTCATCGGCTGTATCCTCGGTTTTCTGATCGTTATCTATCTCTGCTATAAAGACTGGTCGGTCTATCTGGCCACATTTGCCGGCGCGTGCGTCGTCATCGCCTGCAACACGCTGCCGTTTATCGACAGCCTCGTCGGCGACTATGTCAGCGGTATGTTCACCGCCGTCAAGGGCTTCTTCTTCATGATCCTCTTCGGCTGCCTGCAGTCGAAGATCTACACGGAGAGCGGTGCCGCCTACACCATCGCCGACACCGTCATGAACCGCCTGCTCAAGGAGAACATGAGCAATACCGGCAAAAACCTCATCGGCATGTCTGTGATCCTGGTCATCGGCACCATCCTCAACCTCGGCGGCATCATCGCCGGCGTCGTCATCGTGCTCATGTACCCGATCGCGCTGGTCATTTTCGAGCGCTGCGATATCCCGAAGAAGTTCATCCTCGGTATTCTGGGCGCGGGCTCGTTCACCTTCACGCTGACCGTGCCCGGCAGCCCGCAGGTCACGAACGTAGCCGCCATGACCGTGCTCGGCACGGCGGCCGATGTGGCGCTGGTGCCCGGTCTCGTGGGCGCGGCGGCGGAGATCGCCGCGATCCTCGTCATCATGAACCTGCTCATCAACCGCGCCCGCAAACGCGGCGAGCACTTCGAGCTCCACCCGCTCGACCCGCGTTATGACAGCACTGGCAGCAAGCCGAAGCTGATCGTCGCCCTCATTCCGATGGCCGTTCTCTTCCTGCTGTTCAACATCTGGAAGCTCAACATCAACATCTGCCTGCTGTGCTCCATTGCGCTGTCTCTCGTGCTGTTCTGGCCGCAGCTGCGCCGCAGGGATCTCAAGGCCATGCTCAACAGCGGCGCCGTCGACTCCGTGCCCATGACGATGACCGTCGCCGCGATCTGCGGCTTCGCCGGCGTCATCACCAACACGGACGCGTTCCAGTCCATGATCACCGCCATCACAAGCATCAGCATCGCGCCGATCCTCATCTGCTGGGTCGTTGTGGCGCTCATGTGCATGCTCACCGGCGGCTCGTCCACCGGCCAGCTCGTCGCGCTGCCGATCATCGCGCCGAAGCTGCAGGCGCTCGGCCTGACGGCCAGCACCATCCACCGCGTGTCCGCGTTTGCGGCCACCACGCTCGACTCCATGCCCTATTCGGGCAGCATCCTCATGCTGCTGCCCATGTGCCACATGAAGCTCAAGGAGGTCTACCCCGCCCTGTTCGTGACGACCGTCATCGCCACGACCGTCGGTACCGCCGCCGTCACGCTCATGTGCGTCCTGTTCCCGGGTCTCGCCTGAGCCCCGCGATCCCATCCTGATCTACAGAAAGGAAGTTCAGACATGAAAGAATTCAAGAACAAAGTTGCCGCCATCACCGGCTCCGCCACTGGCATCGGCCGCGCCTTCGCCGAAGAGGCTGCCAAGCGCGGCATGCGCCTCGCCCTCATCGACATCAACACCGAAGGTCTCGAGGAGACCAAGGCCATCTGCGAGAAGGCCGGTGCACCGAAGGTTGTCACCATCAAGACCGACGTCACGAAGTATGAAGAGGTCCGCTTCAGCATCCAGCGCGTCATGCAGGAGTACGGCCAGCTCGACCTGATGTTCGCCAACGCCGGCATCGCCACCGCCGGCTGGGTCTACAACCATCCGCCTCAGGACTGGGCCTGGGCCATGAACACGAACGTGCTCGGCCTGACCTATTACGTGCACGAGGTGCTGCCCATCTTCAAGCAGCAGGGCACGCCCTGCCACTTCCTGTTCACCGCATCCATCGCCGGCCTGATCACCGGCCTGCGCTACAACACGGCCTACCTTGCGAGCAAGCATGCCGCCGTCTGCATCGCGGAGGCCGTGCGCGACCTCGCCGAGAACGACCCCGACTACAGCATGATGGGCGTGAGCGTGTTCTGCCCCGAATATGTGCACACGAACATCCACAACAGCGAGGATCACCGCCCGGCCGACTACAGCGTCCCGTGCGACCCGTTCTACGCCACCGACAGCTACTGGGATTACCGCCGCCTGTTCGACAGCAACATCACAGTCAAGGGCATGAACCCCGCCTTCGTCGGCCCGTACCTGTTCGAGGCTGTCGAGGAGAACCACATGTACAAGGTGCCGCATATGCACACCCATGAGCAGATCCGCGCACGCCACAGACGCATCGAGTCCGACCTTGAGCGCGAGGAAGCGCTGCACGAGAAATACGCCCCGCTGCAGAAATACTGATCCGATCCCTTTCTTTTCGCAACACCCACAAAAGCCCCGCCGGTTTTCCGGCGGGGCTTTCGCGATTTCAGTCCGGTTTCCATCCCTGCTCACAGCTCCTGCAGCATGAGGGAAAACGCCTCCCGGAACGTAAGCCGGCTGCGCACGGTGAGCTGCACATCCGGCGCGCCGTCCACCGTGACTGCGTAGAGCGTCTGCGGCGGCAGATTCGTGAAGATGCACGACCGGTGCCTTGCGTCCAAGGTTGCGACCATGGTGTTTTCGCGCGTCTCGCGCACCTGCCAGAGCCGCACCGTCACGGGCGCATCCGGCAGCACGTCTGCTGCGACGACGAGCCGCGCCGTACCGGTCGCAAAGACATACGCGCCGACCTCCTCTGCCGTACCGCTGACCTCACGCGCGGCAAGGTCGGTCGCACCGGCCGGGAACGCGGCAGACGCAGCGCCGCCCGGCTGGCCGAGGATCACGAAGGTCTTGCCGATGAACACAAGAAGCACGGCCAGCAGCACGCCCAGCACCGCGCCGAGCGCGCGCAGGCAGCGCTTGCGGCGGCGCATTTTCCGCGCCAGAGCACGTGCGATCCCGTCCGTACCGGGATCCCCCGCCGCGGGCGCAGCGGGCGTGAGATCGCGCCGCAGCTGCGCATATTGCGCCCGGCAGGCCGGGCAGGTGTCCATGTGCGCCTCGAGCGCCGCACGGCTGTCGGCGCTGCAGCAGCCGTCCAGATAGAGCGGCAGCAGATCCGCCGCCATGCCGCAGGTGATCGGGTTCATGTCGATCCCTCCATTCGTTCGATGATTTTGTTTTTGGCGCGAAAGTACGTGACCTTCGCCCACGATTCGGACTTGCCGAAGATGTCCGCAATGTCGCGGAAGCTCAGCTCGCCGAGCGTGCGCAGCAAAAACACTTCCTTATACTGCGCGCCCAGCTCGTGCACGTGGCGGTAGATCTGCTGCGCCTGCTCGCGGTCAAGAAAGCGCTCGGCAAAGTCCGTCTCCGCCGGCTGGGTCTCAAGCGCATCCGCGCCGACCGTGCGCGCGCTGCGCCGGCAGTCCTTGAGGTATGCGTTTTTCGCAATGGCGCACAGCCACGTCTCAAGCTTGCTGTCGCCGCGAAACGAATCAAAATGGGTGTAGGCGCGGTAAAAGGTCTCCGCCGTGAGCTCTTCGGCGACGGCCGCATCGCCGCTCAGGGAGCGCAGGTAGCGGAACACGAGCGGACTGTAGGTTGTAAATATGACGTCGAACGTGTCCATCCTTGCCCCTCCCATCCTGATGTTCTGTCTATAAGAGTCCGCTGCATGCAAAAGGTTACAGCGGATCTGCATTTTTCTTCTGCCGTGTCTGAAATCCCACGGCAGGGCCATTGTATCACAGCGGCGCGGAAAACGGTGCAGATATAGCAAAAGACCGCAGTCAAATGACTGCGGTCTTCTGTGTTGGCATTGACCTATCTTCCCGGTCCGTCTCCAGACAAGTATTGTCGGCAC
>OLFX01000588.1_pt1 | contig 55143 bp, 52 predicted proteins | sample 1605091 | NCBI WGS metagenome assembly OLFX01 (sample SAMEA3888906, study PRJEB22519) | human gut metagenome | biome: human gut; feature: human-associated habitat; material: faeces | place: Denmark | collected 2012 | reverse complement strand
AAAAAGAAAAAGAAAAAAACGCGCGTGAGAAAAACGGAGAAAATGCCGACAAGTCCGTAAAGGAAAAATCCCTCCGTATGTTTAAGTTCTTCAATGAAATGATAGAGTACTACCACAGCTCCATCAAGCCGGTGAAAGTACTGACGAACGAGCGTGAGCGTAAATTAGAGGACGTAGTGTTGAATTACACTGCGCAGGAGATAGCCGACGCCATACGCAACGCCATGACAAGCGACTACCTGAACGGACGCACGCCGCGGCGTAAGATACCGGCGGACTTTGACTGGATATTCGAGGCAAAGAACTTCGCCAAGATATTCGAGGGAAGCGTGTGATTAAGTGAAGAGTGAAGAATTAAGAGTGAAGGGTTATGGACGCAAGGCAGTTTTTCAATCTTGTCTCGGAAATGAGAAACAAGCAGAAGGAGTATTTCAAGACGCGCACGCAATCAGCTCTGAAGGAGAGCAAGGCCTTGGAGAAGAGGGTTGATGATGAAATAGCACGCGTGGCGCAAGTACTGAAAGAGAAACAAGAACCGAGATTATCGGGATTTTGAGTAACTAAAAAACAAGAACAACCATGAATTACTTGATAGCATTTATCATCGCCGTGGCAATCGTGTGCATACTGCTTGTCAAGGGCGGCAACAGGTTTGAGAACTATAACGACGAGGAGGAATAACAGATGAAAGGTATGCGAGTGACGATTTATTGGAGAACCAAGGACGGTGGCTTAATTGACCGCATCCGCCAGCGTTTCGGCATTTCCGCGGGGATAACGATAAATGGCGAGACAGTGGCCGAAGTTGACGAGAAGCAGCTCGACGAGTTGCGGGAGTACGAAAGGCAGGGTTTCATCAAGCTAAGAAACAAGCTATGAAACTGACAGGAGTAGAAATAGACGGGGAGTTGTACCATGTTGCTACTTCATACGTAGATAATCCTTGCGACGAATGCTCCTTGCGTGAACACTGCGGGCACGACGGAAGTCTCGACACGTGGATTGAACGTTTCTGCGCCGAGGAAATCAGTGAGAACGAATGTTTTATTTGATAGTGGATTTATGGCAAAGATAACATTTACATCGAACATCTACTGCGAGGCCTTCTCAATGATAGGCAGGGGCTTCGCGATGGCCGTCAAGGAGACGTGCCGAGTTGTAAACAAGGCAATACATGAGTGGCCGTATGCCTTCATGTTCGCGGAGGCACTTGTATTGGTGATGATAGCGTTCGCCTACGTCGGCAAGGCAAGGGCGGAGCGTGACTAGAACCAAATTACAAGAACTCAATTGAAATAGAACTCAAACAAACCAAGAAGATATGGAAGAAAAGAAATTGAACCTAAAGCCCTTCGATATTCAGAAGGCGAGAGAAGGCAAGCCCGTCTGCACAAGGGACGGAAGAAAGGCGAGGATTATTTGCTTTGATTGCAAAGATGAGACATTCCAAATAGTAGCTTCCAGACTTTGAACCGAGAAAAGGATTTAAATGTAAGAAGTATTTCAAATGACCGACATCGAGCGTGAGGCCTTGTACAACGAGATAGACTTCCTGCAAAGGGAGGTTGACAGGTACAGGGAGCAGAATAAGAAACTTGTGGAATTTATATTCAAGATGAAGAAACAATGAGTTACGACCTTGATATGTGTGAGGGCGTGGTGGCAGATAAATCGTCACCATGCCCATTACGGGAGAGATGCAAGAGGTACGTCCTCGGCAAGAGAGCGGTAAACGAGAACTATTACCCGATATGGTGGATAGTGCCTCCATACGAGAACGGAAAGTGTGAACATTTTATCGAAATAAGACAATGACAAGAGAACAGATTGAAAAGGCGGCAATGCTTTTTGCTGGTGCCGGTGAAAGGGGAGAGTGCCCATATAACCCTGATGCAAAGAACGGATTTATCGCCGGTGCCGAGTGGCGCATCAACGCCGTGTGGCACGATGTAAGCGAGAAACCAAAAGAAAATAGGTTAATCTTGACGGAAGATGATTATTGTGGAGAACCCGACTATTGCATTTGTCAAGTAACATATCCAAAATTTGAAGATGATATAATCCTTTTTTGTACAAAACGTTGGGCTTACATTGACGATTTATTGCCCGAAAGAAAGGAGGAAGCGGAATGCGGACACGTATCAAATGAAGTACAACAGACTTTATGGAAATAAAAATGGGGATAAGAAATACTGACAACTACGCGCGCGAGCTTCTGTTTGAGGCCGCGCGTTTGCTTTCCATCCGCTGCCCACGCTGTGCAATGGCGAGGCTCAGGCGCATTGCACGACATGATGCGGAGGCTACTGGCGCGGACTACCAAGAGGCTTTGAGACAAAGGGTTAATGAGTTGAATGAATTAACAAGTAACAATTAAATGATATGAGGTTAGTAAAGGAAATAATGAAGCTGCTGCTGGGCTATAAGTACAGGGCAGTGATACTGAAAGACAGAGGCGTGGAGAGGTACTGGATATGCTCGTATATCTTCGAGGACACGCCGGAGGGCAACGCAAGGTTGAAAAAATATCTCAATACAATTGAGGCTACAGTAACGGCGCATACGTACTACGAAACTGTGACATTCAGGAGCAGGAGGTGGTATGCAGGGCAGGTGCGTATGGAAAAGGTTAAACCAATACCGCATACTGACGGAAGGAAATCGTGCCCGGAAATGTTCAGGGAGGTAAGAATTAAAAATGAAGAGTGAAGAATCCATGTGCCTTGAGCCTAATAGGCCTAATACGGTACTTGGATTGTTCTCTCTTTACTTTTGGTTTTTGCTTAATAGTGTGCGCAGATATACTGGGAATGCGGATATTACAATATAAATTTGCAAGAAGACAATGGGATTAATTAGACAAATAGGGCTAATGAGCCTAATAAGACAAATAAGGCAGATAGGCCTGATAAGAAAGATGGGACGGCGGCATTACCTGCTGATGGACGGTATGCACAGTTGTGCATATATACCGAAATGGACGTACAGGTATATGAATAAGTTGCTGGTCAAGAGCCTGGAGGATGAACCGAAGGCGGAGAACTCATTGCGGTTTGTATGGTCGAGGATGGGCGGAAGGTATGTGCTCGCCGTTAATCCAGACGGTGTGGATATGACAAGTACGCACGGTCTGACGAGAGACACTGGCGGAAGGATTCTGATACCATGCCCGTACATACAACAGATATACCAGACATACGGGCTGGAGCCTGAATGGTGCGGAAGAATGTACATTGAGGAATTAAGAATTAAGAGTGAAGAGTTAAGAAATAAGGCTGGTAAGCTAAATGGGCCGAATGGGGCTGATAGGTCCAATAAGCCGTGGCTGGCGATTTTTGCAATTCACAATGATTAATTCATAATTTATAATTCATAATTCATAATTGGATATGGAGTTGGTAATAACGATAACGAAGGCTGATGTTATTGCCGAGGTGAACAAGACCTCGGCATACATCAGCGCGAAGACGATAACGCAGGACGGGGAGGATCTGTACTACAACATATCGACGATAAAGGAGGACGCCGAAATGTTGGAACGGTACTGGAACGAGGCCTGCTCTAACGTGGCGGCTGTGGCAAAGGAGTATGTCACGGCGGCGGTAACGACGGACACGGATTGGACGTTGACATTGGACATGCCGGCAAAAAACAATAAGGCGTTTGACGGTGTGCTGAAGCAACAGATATTCTCGTATATCGTGAGGATGATATTGTACAAATGGCTGTTGATGTGTAATTACGACGTGAACGCACTGAAAGTGTATAACGACGAATGTAACGGCCTGCTTATAGGCATTGGCGACATATTGCACGCAAGGACGTTCACAAGGGCGGACGATGGCCCGACCGGTAATAATATTTTAGGCACGGGCGAAGCTCCTGACTTCGGAGACGAGGAAGGGGAAAAGACCGGTGATAATAATTACGGAGGCGACATGCGGCAGAATATAGGGCCGGTTAAGGTGGAAGTCTTGAAATTAAGAATGAAGAATTAAGAAATAAGACAAATGGGCCTGATGGGCCTAATAGAAAGATTGGGCAAATGAGGACAGGAGAGGTAAAAGAGATAAGGCTGAAGGGGCTGACGTCAACGCAGAATGATTATGAATGTGGTGACGGTGAGCTACAGGTGTGCCACAACGTAATAAATACGGGTGATGGTTTGCGCCCGATACAACAAGCTGAGACCGCTGCGGAACTTCCGGCAGGATGGAAAGGACTGGTATTCGTGCACCATACGTCAGGCGGCGACATATATATCGTTGTTGACGACAACGGCAACGCATGGTGGTATAAGGATAATTCCGACGAGAAAGAAGAGATAACCGAGCCTGGCACGGGAATGTTTACCGAGGGTGATTACCAGATAACAAGCGTCGGCAACGTGTTGGTGGTAAACTTTAAAAATAGCGGCAATAACAGCGGACTTAATTATTACCGCTGGAAAGACGATGCGGGAAGTTATAAATATATCGGGCAGGCTCCGCCTGACGTACAGTTAGAGTTTGCCCCGATACATTACAGCGGTACCGTATCGGAAAGCGGCAATCCTTCGCTCTCGGATTCTTTCACATATGAAACGCCGGCAAATAATGTCTCAATAAAATTCAGGGCAGACTTGCAATTTTCCCAAGGTTCGATGATAAGTTATCAGGAGGCGTTCGAAGATTATCCTGAATGGCTTGACTATATACTTGGCCGCATTAACGTGATTAAGGGAGAAATGCGCAAGAAAGGGCTTTTCATGGAAAAATTCTTCGTAAGGACGGCGTACAGATTGTATGACGGTACTTATATTATGCAAAGCGCGCCTGTAATGATTGCGCCGAGCATGGAGGAGAACCCCATGATATGGCCGTATAAGATACGGGCGGAACTGAAAAAAGACACGGCAGGAAAATATTATTGGGAACTGACCGTTGACAGCAGAATACTATACAAGACGTTCGTTTTGGGCGTTAAGTCGGCCGCAAGTAGCGAGGAAAAGGAGAGGCTTAAGGATTGGAAGGACGTAATCGACCGCGTATGCGTATTCGTAACGCCGCAGATGCAAAGTTATACAGAAGATCCCGAACTAATGATACTTAAAAGGAAGGAAAAAATACCTACGTACGTTACAAGTGGTTTGGAAATCGTGAAAGAGGACGATGCATCCACGATTGACGGTGAAAGCATAGATACATTGAAGCAAGAGATAAACGGCGAGCCGTGGCGTAAAGGAACATATAGGGCTTATCTTTCTGATTTGGGAGTTTATCCGGGATTGATGTTGACACGAAGATTCTCTCCGCCTCGTTTCAATTATGCAGGAGGCGATCTGTTGGATTCTGATTATAATCTGGTAGAGGGCGATGATGCGGGAAATATTGACAGCGCCAATATGGTGATGGAAAGCCAGGCATATGATCTTGCCGCGCAAAACGTTGATGACTTAAATGCTACATTATGCCATCACCAAAATTTCAGTGTTATTTATAAGCTTTTAGGAGAAAGTCTGATAACCAATGAAACTATAAGAAACTATTATAAAAGGCTGTTTATAGAATTCGGCGGTTTTCATCACATAATACAGTTCGAGCAGAAATCCGGTACGACTGAGGAGCAAGTACAGCAGCAATATTTGTTTTATCCCCTTAAGGAGTACACGATAGACGAAACCATGAGGCTGGGCACTAATGAAGACACTGCAAACAAGACGATGGAGTGGCCATACCTGGAAATGAACAATACCTCCACTGTCTGGCCGAGAAAAGGCGAGGAGATAACCGCGCCGGCAGACATGTCTTTCGTAAAATTCCCGAATGACACGCTTGAAACACTAACTTCACGGACAGACACGCTGACTGACGACTATAATTCATGGCAGAGCGTTAAGCCGGAAATAATACATACGTATAATGGCAGGCTGAACGTAGCCAACCTCGGCATATCGTTCAGGGATATGGCTTGGACATGGGTCGGCGGTCAGACGGGAAACTTCGGCAGCAGCAGGACTTATGAGGGACAAGTGGTTATACAGACTAACGGAGTTACCACGAGGGCGCCGTTGCCTGAAAGCTATTATAGGCTGGCCGTAAGTTCGGGATATATGTATTATCCTCATCCAGACGCTAAGCGCATAGAGATATTGTCCAATCCGGGCGGCCCTCCATATACATGCGTGTTGTATAAGTTCGAGTTGAAGACGCACCCCTATATGCACGGGGCGTACTTCTTCGACGAGAAAATCGACATTGCCGATTATGGAACTACGTACTCATCGGAAAGTGACGCACGCTCGGCTATGACGACGGCTGACGGCACGCTGAGCTATCCGAATTACATGTACACGAGCGAGGTTGATAACCCGTTTTTCTTCCCGGCGCAGGGCGTGAACGCCATAGGTACGGGCGAGATAATAGCAATAAAGAGTGCGACAAAAGCAATGAGCGAGGGCACGGCATACGGTTCTATGCCTCTGTACGCATTCTGCACGGACGGCGTATGGCCGCTTAGTGTGGGCACGACGGGTTTGTTTGTGGCGACGAACCCGCCGACGCGTGAAACGCTGCTTGGCAATGACCCCGACGCAGCGTTACAGATAGACAACTCGATAATATTCTTGTCGGAGCGGGGCCTTATGCAGCTGATAGGCGAACGCACGACGCTGCTTAGTGACGACCTGCAGGAGAGGTTTTCTACGTTTGACGTGGACGACTTGCCGGGGTGGACGAGGATAATGGGAAAGTTCAGGGGCAATGGGACGAATGAGCCTAATGGGGCTGATGGGTGGCTTGAGGCCGACGACTTCTTGAAATTTATACAAGGGGCGAGGATGGCTTTCGACTACATTAACTACAGGATAATAGTGTTCAAGCCTTACGATGCAGACGACACGGGCACGCATACGGCATACGTGTACGACCTGAAGTCGAAGATGTGGGCGACGATGGAAAGTACGCTGACATCATCAGTTGAAGGCTATCCTGCGTCAATGGTGAACATGGTTGGCGACAATGGCGTAACCATTATAGGGAAGTTTGACGCGGACGCACAGGCGTTAGTTGGCGACGGCATGGCATTCTACACCACAAGACCGATGAAACTTGACAAGCCTGACGTGATGAAAACAGTGAGGACACTCATTGAAAGAAGCATAAGTCACGGCGGTGTGAAGTATCTTGCGCTTTGGGGCAGCAGGGACATGGTGAACTGGCAGTTGATAAGCGCCGTTCAAGGTGGAAAAATACCTCGTATCAGCGGTACACCGTATAAATATGTAATCGTGGCCGGCTGGAGCCAGCTTGACATCCACGGCGATGTGATAAGCAGGTTGACTGTGGAAGAGAAAGACAAATATCAAGACAAAATAAGATAGAGTCCACACCTAACCTCCGTTGGGAGGAGAAAGGATGTTTTTATTGTATTTTTCATTGTAATATGTTTAAAGAGCGCTTCGAGGCCGCTTGTCCGTGAGGATGGGCGGCCTTTTCTTTTGTTTCTAAATTAGTTTTTATTTAGAATTTGTATAAATAAGATAAGTGGGCCTAATGATACGAATGAGCCCGATAAGGCCAATGAGCCCGATAAGGCCAATAAGCCAAATAAGGCTGATTGCAAATCCTTGTCGGCCACGACTTGCGCAGATATACAAGAACAATAAGGGGCGTTGGCTAACTTTGCGGAAAAAGTGGAAAGACGATGGCATACGAACCGATAGCCGTTACGCCGGGCTTGATGACGAAAGACAGGCACGCATACGACGTGCTGATGCAGGCGGAGTATTGTTGGGACAACCTCGACAAGTTCCGCCGTGAGCGGAGGCGTGCCATGGCGTACACATACGGTGACCAATGGAGCGACAAGGTGAGGGACGAGCGCGGACGGCTTGTGCCCGAAAGCACGATGATAAGGCGGCAGGGCGGTATCCCGATGAAGAACAACATGATACGTAAGCTCGTCAATACGGTTAAAGGTCTGTACATCAACCAGAACACCGAGCCAATATGCGTGGCGAGGGACAGGGACGAACAGGTGATGAGCGACTGCCTGACGGAGCTGTTGAAGTATGTTGACGACATTAATGACGGGCGGACGCTGTATGCAGACTTGTTCGAGGATTTCGTGATTGGTGGCTTCGTTGGCGCGAGAAAGTCGTTCGGCTATATGGGCGACCGCTTGGACTGTTGGACTACTATGGTGCAAGCGGACAACTTCTTCGTTGACACGGGCATGAAAGACGTCAGGTGTTGGGACTGTTCGCTTGTGGGCGAGATACACGACATGACGTGGGGTGACCTTCTGACGATCTTCGCAAAGCGTCCGGGCGACGTTGAGCGGCTGAGGCAGATATACCACTACGCCACGGATGAGCACTTCGTGACGCAGAGCGCAGAACAGTTCGGCTACCATAGAGACATCAACGCCTCGTTCCTGTTCCCGCAGGACACGAATAATTGCCGCGTAATAGAAGTGTGGAACAAGGAGCGCAAGGCACGCTATCACTGCATAGATCACCTGACGGGCGAGATGTTCAAGTGCGAGACGAGGGACAAACGCGAGCTTGTGGACGCTGTGAACGAGCAGCGCAGGCAGCAGGCGATAAGCGCAGGCGTGGCCACGGAGGAGATAGAAAGTAAGTTAGTGACAGCCGAATGGTTTATTGATAACTATTGGTATTACCGCTTTTTCGCACCGACGGGCGAGGTGATCATGGAGGGTGAAACTCCATACGAGCACGGCGAACACCCGTTCGTATTCCGCTTTTATCCGTTCATCAATGGCGAGATACATTCGTTTGTGAATGACGTAATAGACGTGCAGCGATACATCAACAGGCTTATCAATCTTAACGACTACCTGCTGCGCACATCGGCAAAAGGTCTGTTGGCCGTTCCCGAACAAGCACTTGAAGGCACGGGATTAAGCATAGAGGACATAGCCGACGTATGGGCAAAGCCGGGCGGTGTGTTCGTGTTCAAGGCGAAGCCGAACATTCCGTTGCCGACGCAAATCACCAACAGCGTGCAGAACTTGGGGCTGACCGAGCTTGTGCAGATGGAAAAGCAGTTCTTCGACGAGATAACGGGTGTGAACGCGGCGTTGCAGGGCAAGAGCGTGGGCAACGTCAGCGGCACGTACTACGCGCAGCAGACACAGAACGCGGCGACGAGCCTTCAGGGCATATTGACGGCGTACAGCTCGTTCAGGAAAGCGTCAGCGGCGAAGGACTGCAAGAACATACAGCAATACTACACGACTGACAGGATAGTTAATATCGTGGGCAGGGACGGGCAGAAGGTGAACTTCAACCCGTCGAAGGTGAAGTACATGGAGTATGACATAAACATCAGCGAGAGCACCACGTCGCCAGTGTTCAGGCAAGTGGCAAACGAGTTCTTGCTGCAAGTATGGCAGAGCGGGCAAATCAGCCTGAAGACGATGCTTGAGGCAGGAGCGTTCCCGTTTGGCGACAAGCTGCTTAGTATAATCAATGCCGAGGAGCAGCAAGCAATGCAACAGATACAAGCTAACGAGATACAAGCAAACGAGGGACGAGTAAACGAGCAGACGAGCGGACAAGCCGAGGAAGGAGGAGCGGATGGTGGGCAGGCCTAAAGGACTACCCAAGACGGGAGGACGCAAGAAGGGCACGCCGAACAAGAAGGACAAGCTCGGCGGCTTTGACACGCTGGCAAAGCTCGTGGAGGCGATGGAAGACCCCGAACGGCTGCAAGTGGAGCTTGACGAGCTGCACGGTAAGGACTACTTCCGTGTATACTGCGACCTTATGGCGTACTTGAGACCGAAGTACAGCAGCGTAGAGTTCAATGGAAATGTAAAGATTGGCAACGAGGTAACGGAGGCGTTGCGAGGCTTAATCAAGAAAAACGATGATGGAAAGGATAAGACGAACATATAGCGTAGATATTGAGCTGAAGCAGGATAAACTGCTGTCAGATGTCGCCAACAGGCTGCTTGTCACGGCGGACAGCATAGGAGGCGACGCAGAGACGCACAACACAAAGGACGCCTTGGACGAAGGTAACCAAGAAGTCATAATGGGGATGGTGTCAAGGCAAATGTACGAGTGCATGAACATACTGTTCCCGTATGCGAAGACACCGATAAGACGGTGCCGGTGCGGCGACGGCGGCAACGAGGCCGACGTGTACGTTATACGCCTGACGTTTGAGCGTGAGAGGAGCGAGACGCAGGTGCAGGAACTTAGGCGGCTCATCCATGACTACATCGTGTACAAATGCTACGCGGAGTGGCTGGAAATGACGCTACCGGCGGCCAACACTTACACCATTTGGGAGCAGAAGGCCGAGGACACCAGGCAGCGTATAGCGTCGGTATTGGTGCTGCCATACGAACCAAAGAAATTGAGGGTAAGGCCGTATTGGTATTGAGTTGTGATTTGCTTTAAAATTCTAATCTTTACAGTAAGACAAACATTTATCATTTGACTAATATATATAACTTCTTCATTTGAGGGCTGTCAGGCTGTGAAGTCTGGCTGCCCTTCTTTTTAAGAATTAGCCAAATGGGACTAATGGGCCTAATACGAGTTGCGCAGATATGCAAGTAAAACGGTTGTGATTGCGGATATTTGCAAAGTACAAATAATTGCAATTATGACACATATTCTTGAACTTTTACAGCAGATTTTTGCGCCTGACGGCGTAATGATGGCGATAACTCCGTTGATTGGCGCAGGTGTAAGCCTCGTTTCGTCAATAGGCCACGCCATATTCGGCGGACTGTCAGCAAACAAGCAGAAAAGGAAACAACTAAAAGCCATACGAAAGCAGCAGAGAGAGAACCGGAACTGGTACAACCGCCGCTACAATGAGGACTCTACGCAGAGAGCTGACGTGCAGCGCATGTTGAGTCGCACCAACGAGGCGATAAAGGCACGCAACAGGGCTGCGGCAGGCAAGCAGAAGGTAATAGGCGGCACAGACGCATCTCTCGCCTCGACACAGCAGGCCAATGCGGCGGCTATGGGCGACGCTATCTCGGAAGTGGCGGCAAAGGCGGAAGCGCGTAAGGACAACATCGAGGCGCAATACCGCGAGCGCAAGGCCGACCTTGACGCACAGGAGGCTGCCGTGAAATCCGAGGCCGCAGCGGCAAGGAGGGCAGCAACGGCACAGGCCGCTACAGGAGCAGTAAACGCAGGAGCAAGCCTCATTGCGGCAGCCGGAGACGGAGGGACGAACAAAAAAGCGAGTGGAAATCAGGGAAGCGATGCTCCGGTTGGTACATTGGAAACAATAAACAGCAAGGGGCAAGGGATTAGTGTAAATCCTGACATATTACCCGAAAACAGCATGTGGAACTCTCCACTGTTCAAAAGACTGCCATACTAAAACCGCAAAAACCATGACAGAGGAAGAGAAGAAAAAGCAGGAGCAGGCTACGGCAACGCAACAGCCTGACGCAGTGGAGCAGTCCATCAAGAACTTGGAAGACCGGGCCGCAGAGAAGCGTGAATTTGCCAAGTCGCCCGTGAGCGTCGACACGGGCGGACAGCCAAACTGGATGCAGGGAATAGAGCGTGTAAGGCGTGAATACACAGAAAGCCCGGAACAGCAGGCAGCACGCGAGAAGCGAGAAAAGCGCAACAGGCGCATCGCCGCCATATCGGACGGCCTTGTGGCGTTGAGCAATGTTGCAGGGGCGATGGCCGGCGCTACGCCTATAAAGCAGACCGTCACGATGTCGGACGCTCACCGTAAGGCCGTGGAAAGGGCAGCCACACGCAGACGAGAGAACGCCGCACGCTATGAAACGGCACGCAGATACTTGTCAGGCTTACAGCAACAGCAGGATAAGCTGAATGCCGACAGGTATGACAAGGCAGTGAAGGCAAGGCAGGACGCAGACAAGCAGGCTGACGCACTTGAAGGCACTGCGGCACGATTAAGGCAGAACCGAGAGAATGCACAGAGGACTCATGAGCTTGCAAAGCAAAGAGCCGAAGAGCAAAAGAGGCATAACAGAGCTTCGGAGGCACAAGGAGCACAACGAGTGAGTATTGCACAACAGAATGCAAATAAGAAAGGTAAAGGAAGTGGTGGAGCACAAGAAGATTGGGACGAGTATGCACGTTGGGAGCAGTTGCACCCAGACGAGGTGAGCAAGGTTAAGACCGACAATGCGCAAATCAACCCATACACGCACATGCCGGAGAAACAGGTCACTTCATCGACGGTGAAATTGGTAAATGCCAAGATGAGGCAAAAATACGGTTCACCTGAAAGCGGAAGTAAGAAGAAAGTGAGTGGTTTTGGCAACTCTCAATCATCAGGCAAAAAGAAAATAGCAGGCTTTGGTAATTAAAGAACAAGACAATGGCACAAGATAATATCAAGAATTTGTATGATGCACTGAAAGGTGACTATGACCTTGGTAGTGAGGACGATTTCAGAAATTCGCTGAAGGACGCAAACAAAAGGCGTAATCTTTACAATGCAATAGAAGGTGACTATGACCTTGGTAGTGAAGAGGACTTTGAAAAATCGTTGGGGTATGGTAATGAGGCTAATAAGCCTAATGAGCCAAATACGGTTACCAATACACAGCAAAGCTTTACGCAGGAGGAATACGGCAGATTGTCGCCAACTGCGCAAGAAGTAGCACAAGGAGTTGGCGTTGCGCCTAATAATGGGCCGAATAAGCCAAATGAGCCAAATAAGGCTGATTTGCAGAGGGTGCAGGAAGGTATGCAGAGGGTTCAAGCAAGAGAGCCAAAAGCGCAGTTTGTACCAGAGGCAAGTAATATTGTGATGGCTACGCCTACGGCGGAAACATTGAAACGCTATCCGTGGCTGAAAGCGGACGAGGCCGTACCCTTCAATAGGGAAACGGGTGAGCCTTTGTACACATGGACTGACGAGCAAGGAAGACCTATTTCACGCAGTGAGATAGGCATAAGGACGGCCAAGCAGGAGATAACGGGCGAGCGTGAATATATGCAGCAACAGCCTGCCTCTCTCGAACTACCTGACAGCAACGCTCGTGCAATGAGGTTGGACGGAAGCCTGACAGAGTATGTTGACGTGCTGATGAAGGAAAAATACGGTGATGATTATCTCAACGGGACATTTACGACTGCTGACGGTAGACAAGTTAGCGGTAGTGAGCTTATGACCGAAACGGCGCAGCAGCAATACAATGAGCTAAACAATGACATCAACAATGCAAGAATAGAGTATCTTGACGCTGACGAAGGACAGCGCAAGGAACTTGTAGACGCATTGTCGAAGAAATACCAAGGTTTGCTGACGCGTGAGTCCATCGAAAGGACGATGAACGACGAACAGGCACAGATTGAAGCACGGGAAACGCAACGACAGAGGGAACGTCAACAAATAGACGAGGCCTACAATAAGGCGTACACCGACCGTGCTGCCGTGATGCAGGAAAATGCCCGTAAGGCGAAAGAGGAATATGAGAACTCTTCATGGCTTGACAGGATGTTTGGCGGTAATCCCGTTCAACGTGCGTATTGGATGAACCAAAACGACAAACGCATACAGATAGCCGACACGCAGATAAACATTGCGCTTGACGCAAGGCGTGTACTTGATACAGGTAAGGCATACGATGAAGGCGAGAGCTGGAGCGGAAGGCTCGTAAGAGGCATGCGTGACGCAATGACTGACACGGGACTGTATGACGGCGGCGTAGAGGAAATGCACGACTTGCGGAATGTGAAGGAAGCTGTTGACGCGTACGAAGCCGGTACAGCCACTGACGCGCAAAAAGACTTGCTGGACACATACTCTTTATTGACAATGGTGAACGGCGAGAATGCCGATGCCTTGGGTGGAATGTATGGAGCCGGACAAACACCAATACAAGCCATACCATTTATGGCACATATGTACATCAATCCTATCGGAAGTTTAGGTCAGTCTACAATGAAAGCCGCGACACGATTTGGCGTAAGGACGTTTGGTCGCTCGATGATGAATCGGTACATGAAAAGGTTGCTGACAACATCATTGAAAGCAGGCGGACGGGTTACGGGCGACATGCTTGCTGCCACGTTACCGGCAATGACGTTCGGCGCTCCTGCCATCGGCGCAGATATGTACGACCGTCTGATAGGCAACGTAAGAGGTACAAGAAACGAACAAGGGAATGTAGAATATAGCGGAAGGGACAATGCAGAAACGTCGAAAGCGGCAGCAATCGCGAAATCAATAGGCTCGAACTACTTAGAATACCAAAGCGAAATGGTGGGCGAATATTTCCGTCCACTATCCAATATTATTTCGAGAGGTTTCGGACGTGCTACAGACAAGTTAGGCCTTGGAAAGGTGCGCGACATGATAGCCAACATATCAAATAAAGACTTTTACCGTGCATACGCCGACTTCGCAAGACGTACACAATGGCAAGGTACATTCAACGAGTATCTCGAAGAGGTAGTCAACAATGTTGAGAACGCACTGTTTATCGGCGATATGGATTTCAGCACAGGTGCAAATGGTGTGTTCAATCTCGACACGAACATAGACACGTTCCTCGGCGTAGCGGTAATGAGCGGATTTATGTCGTCGCTAAAGACCATTGACTACGTAAGGACAAAAGGACGGCTGAAGGATGCGCTCAACAACGCATATACATCAGGACTTGACGTGTTCGGCACAAAAGAGTGGCAAAGAATAACCAACGAGATAGACGGATTGGATGACAAGACTGCTGCATCTGCCGTTAAGAAAATGCTTAACAATGTTGATAGCGACGAGAAAAAGCGCACTATTATCAATTATGCTACGGCAGCGTTGGCAAACCAAGGTTTTAATGCAGGAGAGTTGAAGAACTCGTTGGAGCAGGTTTCTGACGCGGCAGTTAATGGTGGTGTGCCACAAGACGCTATCCCAAGAATAGAGAATCTGGCACCCGAGGAACGTCAGAATGTACATGTGGATGGCATGATACACGCCGCCGTGCTATATCCGACGGCAGAGAATAACGGTCAACCGCAAGAGGTATTCATTACACGAGGCAATGTTGTAATGCGTGAGGACGGAACAATAGACACTGAAGCATCAGACAAGGAGATATATTATAAAGGTGCGGATGGGCAGGTGCATATTGTATCCCCTGACAAGTTGCAAGCAGTGGCAGAACCTATAAGCGTTGAGGATTATGTGACAGCGAATAGGCCGAATGAGGCTAATGAGCCTGATATGGCCGAGGAAATCGTGCCTGGGCAAGTGGTAAACATTAATGTTGACGGCCAAACGTACCAAGCGACTGTGCAGGGTACTGACGGCAACGGCAATGTGTCGGTATATTATCAGGATGCAAACGGCATGGACCGCCCGGCGACGTTCACTATTGACGAAATAAGGAATGCCAACAGACCGAACAATGAAGAGCCGCCAGTTGGTGGAGCTGGGGCTGTTGTTGAAAATGCTGAGCCAAATGGGACTAATGAGCCTAATGCGTCACAGACAGCAGAAGATAGAATGCCTATTGATGTGAGTGAGTATTTCGGCAATGCTGAGGAGGCAATGGCGACAGCTAAGGACATTATCCAAAATGGTGAAGTAATCGGAACCTTGCCTGACGGAAGCGTGCAAATGCAGAAGGATGGATTTGTTGCTACTCTCATGCCTGATGGAAATGGAGGCATGAATGTTACTGGTATTGAGAGAACTGGGAACAATGCACCGCAAAATATTCCTGAAAATGGCAACATTGGTGCAAAAAATATTCAACAGACTGACGGAATTTCCACGGAAAACGGCGGAATTTCTGCGGAAAACGGCGGAATTTCTGCGGAAAATATTCAGCAGGAGCAACAGATTCCGCAAGACGATGAAGGTAATCTGATATATGACCAGGTGCCGGTGGAAACAACAATCGCTGACTTGTACGACGGTAGCCTTAATGATGAGGAAGTGCAGGGCTTTATTGACGCTAATATTGCCGATGCGCAGAAGAAATACGATAGTGTGCAGAAAAAAACACCGAAGATTGGCACGAACAAGGCCAAATATTTGGAACAAAAGCGCAAATGGCAGGCTGACGTTGACGAAGCAAAACGTGTACTTGACTATTGGAACGAGGTAAACAGCCAAAAGCAGGCTTTGACGCATACGACCGAAGAGGAAACGCAAGCGGCGCAGGCTGAACTTAGCGGACAGAACGCACGGGAGGAGTTTAATCAATACAACGAGAATGGCGTGAACGACGCAGTATCGGTTGCATCAGACTTCATACGTGGCGCGAAGATTACGCCTGAGAGTTTCAGGGCAGAAACGGGATATGGCACGGGTGAACAACGCCGTTTCGTGGGTATGATAGCCTCGGAGCAGAACGGTGGGAAGTCGATAGACCGCCTTGCCGAGGAACTCGTAAGCTACGACAACGCAGAGCTTAACGGCGTAACGTTCAACGGTGACACGAGCGCGGCAAAGGATGCAATACTCGAAGCATTGCAGAGTGCCGGCACCCGTGGAGAGCTTGACGCACAATACATGGAGGCATACGGCATGACATACGAAGATTATTTGGCGTATGAGGAGCAGAACTTGCCCGAAATGTTGAGAAAATATGCTAACTTTGACGAGGTTGAATTTTACAACCTGTATGCAGACGAAATAGAACAATCATTAAATGCAAGAATAAATGAGCAAGAAAATGACACCGCAGGAGAAGAGCCGCGAACTGGCGGAGGCAATGAAGTTCTGCCTGGAGAAGGGATTGGTAACGCCCGAGGAAGTGAAGGCGGCACAGAGCAAGGAACAGAAGTTCCAGCTGGCGTGCAGAGCACGGTTGAGGATGGAGTTGTACCTGAAGAAGCACAACAGTTAGAACCAGAACCTATTGGGACAAATAGGTTTGGTAATATCTACAATTGGGTAAAGGGACAGTTCCAAAGTGCAGCTTCATTCCTGAACAATCTTAAAAGTGGATATTTGCGTGGCGTTTTCTATCGTGATGGTATAGGAAACATAGATATGGTGTGGGGTAATGAAAAAGCAGGACTCCAACATATAATAAATAAACATATCGAAGAAGCTGATGACTTTAATTCTGTAGAAGAAGCCATGCAAGTGATAAATGAAACCATAAATAATGGTACAATATCACAGCAAGGAACGAACATATCTCTTGATTACAAAGGATATAGAGTATCAATCGCTCAAAGTAATGAAGGGAATTGGGTCTTAACGGCATTTGACAAGACAAGAAGTCGTGCAGAAAAACAAAGAAACAAGGGAAACGCTACCATTGGAGACCAAAGCGTATCTGACATGGAGAATGGAACCCTTGTATCTCCACAGCTCGCTTCTTCTGAAAGCAAAGATACGCAAACTTCCGCAAACGAGCAAACTGTTGGCGAAAAAATTGCACAAGAAGAGGCAAAAGTCGAGCAAAACCCGACCGAAGCACAGAAAGAAGCCGGTAACTACAAGAAAGGACACATCAAGATAGACGGCTATGACGTTTCTATCGAGAACCCGAAAGGTAGCGTGCGCAGCGGCGTTGACCGTAACGGCCAGGAATGGAGCGTCACGATGAATAACACCTATGGCTACATACGAGGAACGGAGGGCGTAGACGGGGACCATATAGACGTGTTCCTCTCTGACGACCCGACGCAAGGCGACGTGTATGTGATAGACCAAGTTAACGAGGACGGCAGCTTTGACGAGCACAAGGTAATGTACGGATTTAAGTCTGCATTGGCTGCAAAGCGTGCTTATCTCGCAAACTATTCACCGGGCTGGAAAGGCCTTGGCACGATAACAAAGGTAAGCAAGGAGGAGTTCAAAAAGTGGATAAACAGCAGCCATAGAAAGACGAAGCCGTTTGCGGAGTACAGGAATGTGAAGAATGAGTCTGTTTCCGGTTCGTTTAATGAATTTGTCCGTGACAGTGGAGATGAGATTATCCCGGATGGTGTAACACGTTTAGATATTATCAGGTTTGCAGAAAGAGTTATTGAAGGATTCCCTTCACACACAGAAAGCTATGATACATACAATGCCGAACGAACAGATGTAGAGATACCATCCGGAAGGCTGTTCAAATCGGAAAGAGATTGGTTTTCTGCAAAAAACGGTGATGTTATTGTAGTATATGACTTACAGAATAAGAGTTCTTATGAACTTGTTGGCCACAAAGACGCACAAGGGTATTTGAAATCTGTTTCAGTAATAAAATATTACGGATTTGACCATAAAAAAACGGGATTGTCTGTGTCAAAAACTCCGGATACTGTTTTTGAAATCACGCCAGCACAGTACACCACCAAGCGAGGCAAGGTGCTTGAAATGTTCCTTGTGACGTTTGCAGAACCGTTGAGCAAAGAGCGGCAACGGGCGGCGCGAGAGCTTGCTAAGACTGAAAAGGGCTGGTTTGACCGCGACAAAGAAGGATTCATGATGCGCAGCGAGGAAAGTGCACGGAATCTGGTCGACACAATAACCGGCAACGAAGAAGCCGTGAACGATGCACAACCGTTGTCGCTGGCCGATATGCAGCAGGGCAGCGAACCTGCGATGCGTCAGGTTGACGTTGAGAGATTGATGCAAGCCATCAACCGTGACGGAGAAGCCAAGCTGAGCGACCATTTTGTTGTAGGCCGACCCGGTCTGACCGAAAAAGCAACGAGCAGACAGTCAAACAGCACGACGCAAGAAAAGAAGTCAAAATACGGCTCGCAAAACAAAATTGTCAGCAAAGAACGCTACGAAGAATTAAAGAAGCGCATGATTAAGAAGTTGGGACAGCTTAACTTCGGAATGGATCCTGAACTTATAGAGATAGGTGTAGAAATGACAACCTATCACTTGGAAGCTGGGGCCCGAAAATTCGCTGACTACGCAAAGGCAATGGTTAATGATATCGGTGATGCTATACGCCCCTATCTTAAATCCTTGTATAATGCAGCAAGAGATTACCCAGATGTTGTTCAAGCAGGTTTGAATGTAGGTATGTCAACAAGTGAAGAAGTTAGTAAATTTGATGTTACTAACTTTGATAAGGATATTATCAATCCTATTGAAACAGCACAAACTGTGGCAAAAGAGCAGAACATTAAGAAGGAAACAGAAAAAATAATTAAAGAAAATGAGCAGACAGAAGCAAATACAGAAGCTATTACAAGCAAAGCAGAGACTATTGCAAGTGATGCAGAAAGCCGAATCGAAAAAGCTACAACTGAAGAAGAAATAGATAACGCTGTAAAAGCTGTTGACGACCATTTGCAGGCGATAGACAATCAATTATCCGCATTAGATTACATCGACAATCTTCATTCAGGAATGCGTGTAGTCTTAAAAGATGGAAGAAATGTATTGCTATCAATCGTCATGCATCGAGGCGAACAAGTTAGCGCAACACAAATGTCAAAGCCAAGAATAGGTAGGCTTTATGCTTCTTATCGCGGTAATCTAATTGAATTTACTCCTGATGATATTGATATTAACGCAACAATAAAAGAAAACGAGCCTAAAGAAGAGGCTCCGGCAAAAGTTGAAAAACAGGCTAAAGAAATATCGTATAATGGATACAAAATTGGTGATAAGGTAATATATACGCCAATAAATAGAACCGGTGAACCAGAAGAAGCGACCATATACGACTTTGAGGCTTATGGAGACCATAATCCAGTGCTTGACACAGGCATGGCACCAGTACTTTATGAAGTTGTAGAATGGAATGAAATAAAACCTTATGGCGGTAATAAAGAAACAACGGCAAAAGTATCAAAAGCAAAGAAAAAATCCGTATCTTCGCAAAAGATAGCTGATCTATTTGATTTCTCTAATGAATCTATAAATAATACAAACAATGAAACAGTACAAGAGCTTCGACAGCGTACCGCTGGAGAAAGGACAGACGGATACACCGGCGACACGTCTCGACCGCTGGGAGAAAGCCAACGGAGTGAAACTGAACAGTCTGCCGGAGAACGAATGGATACGGATAGTGGCACAGACGTGCGCAATGACAGAGAGCGAAGCGAGCGACTGGCTGACGTATCTGAGAGCGAAGAACGTCAAGTAGCAAAGAATAGGAACAACAACCACGTTGAACGTGGCACGGATTACGCCCCAACCACTCCAAAGGCACGGTATGATGCGAATGTAAATGCAATAAGGCTTGCAAAGGAACTCACCGACAGTGGTCAGCAAGCAACTGACGAGCAAAAAGCCGTGTTGCGTCAGTTCAGCGGTTGGGGAGGTCTTGGTACGTTCTTCAACAACGAGCGGACACGCAACGAACTTGTAGAACTTTTAGGTGATGACGGCTATCAACAAGCCGCCATGAGTATAAACAGTGCCTATTACACACCCGCAGATGTGATAGACGCTATGTGGGATATTGTCAAGAACCTTGGTTTTAAGGGCGGCAATATCCTTGAAGGTTCGGCCGGTATAGGAAATATCCTCGGTCTTATGCCGATGGATATAAGCGACAGGAGCAACATTGAAGCCGTGGAGATAGACGGCGTAAGCGGCATGATATTAAAGTTGCTCTATCCTGATGCAAAGGTTGACATACAAGGCTTTGAAAACACGCAGGTAAGAAACGGAAGCGTTGACCTTGCAATAACCAACGTACCGTTCGTTACAGGATTACATGTACACGATACGACGGGCGACAGAGACCTGTCACGCCGCTTTGGTAACATCCATGACTTTTGCATAGCGAAGAATGTCAGGAAGTTGCGCGAGGGCGGTATCGGCGTGTTTATATCGTCGAGTGGTACACTTGACAAGAGTAAGGCATTGCGCGACTGGGTTGTCAATGAAGGCAATGCAGACTTCATCGGCGCATTTAGGCTAAACAACAAGACCTTTGGCGGCACGACGGCGACGAGCGATATTATTGTCGTAAGAAAACGTGTGAACGGTAATAAGTCGGCAGGAGCGATAAACTTGCTTGACACGGAAAGCGTGCGTACTGTGAGTGTTCCAATAAATGACAATGGACGGGAGAAGATAAAGCCTGTGGTGCTGCAATACAACAAGTATTTCGTTGAACATCCTGAAAACATGGGCGGCGAAATGGCGTTGAACTACGAGCGTGGTGAAACGTTCCGTCCCGAAGGAAGCGGTCTATTCCCAACTACTGGTATAAACCAGGAAGAGCGTATGCAGCAATGGGCGGAAACGTTCAAAGATAAGGCCGTAGACGTACCGCAACCACAAACAGAAGAACCTGCCGACACGCAGACCGACACCAATGGCAACGAGATAAAGGACGGAACAATAGTTGTAGGTGAAGATGGAAGCATAAACGTGATGTATCTCGGTCGACAAGAACCGCTTGGCGTGAATGACAAGAAGGTGAAAGTCCATACAAAAGCGGAATGCGTGGAGGACTACAACCGTATAAAGAGGGCCTTGAACGCCGTGCTTGAATATGAAACGACAAACGAAAAAGACGATGGACTGAAACCGCTACTGAAAGAACTGAACGACGCATACGACAGCTTTAAGGACAAGTACGGCAATCTGAACAAAAACACGGCAATATCGTTCCTTCGCAATGATATAGACTTCCCGAGCATACAAGCGTTGGAGAAATTCAACGAAACCAACGACAAGGACGGCAAGCGCATTGTGCAGACAGAAAAGACATCAATCTTCACTGAGCGTGTGGTTCAGAAAGAAGTTGAACCACACCCGACAAACGTTTTGGATGCAGTAAAGACAAGCGTGTTCAGGAGCGGACGTATTGACCTGGACTATATCAGCAATGCACTCGGCAGGGATGTGTCCGACATTGAGAAAGAGATTATCGACAATGGCCTTGGTTATCGTGACCCGGCAACTGGCAACATGGAAGTGAGCTACGAATACCTTAGCGGCAATGTAAGGCAGAAGCTCGCCATTGCCGAGGCGAACAATGAGGACGGCAGGTATGACAAGAATATCAAGGCATTAAGAAAAGTTATGCCGATGGACATCCCGGCGCACTTGATAGAGTTCACCTTCGGTTCATCATGGGTAAATCCTAAACTATTTTCTGACTACGTGAACGAAAAGACAGGCGTACCAGTCACGCTCACCAACGTCGGAGGACAATGGAACATGGATTTACCGTATTATACCGCTACGGAAAAGAACAAGAGCGAGGGTGTAAGGAGTGAAAAGTTGAATAAAATCGTTCTTGGTACGGACTTGATGAATGCCGCTATAAACAACCGCACCATAACTGTAAGCACAACGCAAAGGACATGGGACGGTAGGACTGAAACTATAACCGACAAAGAAGCCACGCAAGCGTGCGCCGCTAAAATAGACGACATTCGCAACGACTTTAAGGACTGGGCACGTGCGAAAATGCAGAGTGACCCTGAAATGGCGAAGGAGATAGAGCAGGTTTATAACGAACGCTTTAATAACTACGTACCTAAAACGGTTACGGAAGAGTTCATGCCAGACCATTTTCCTGGGGCCACGAAAATAATAAACCTATATCCGCATCAAAAGAAAGCTGTAATACGAGCTACGAGTCAACCTCTTATGTTAGCACATGAAGTTGGTACAGGTAAGACCTTTACCTTGATAACCACTGCAATGGAAATGCGCAGGTTGGGATTGGCGAGAAAACCGATGATAGTTGTGCAGAATGCAACCGTCGGGCAGTTTGTCGCTTCCGCAAAAGAGCTTTATCCTAATGCCAAGGTCCTGACCATTGCCGACAATGAGCGCAATGAGGAAGGTCGTAAGAGGTTCTACGCAAAAATCAAGTACAATGATTGGGATATGATTGTTGTACCCCAAAGTGTATTTGAGCGTATTCCCGACAGTGAAGAGCGGCAAATGGACTTCATCAACGACAGGATAGAGGAGAAAGAACACGTGCTCGAACAGATACAGGAGATAGACCCGAAGAGCATGATTGCAAGGAACGCCAAGCGTGAACTTGACAGCCTGCAAACAGAGCTTGCCGAAGTGTCTGACAAGAAACGGCAAAAGGACGAGAAACGTGCTGCAAAGACACGACAAAACGCAGCAGCCAAGGCACAGGAGCAACTTGACAGGGCTACTGACGACGTAGAGAACTTCGACGACATGGAGATAGACGCTGTACTTGTGGACGAGGCTCACGAGTACAAGCACCTCGGTTTCTCGACGGCAATGCAACGTGGCGTGAAAGGTGTAGACCCGTCATATAGCAAGAAGTCGGCAGGAGTGTATCTGAAGACACGTGCCGTTATGGAAAAGAGTAACGGAAAGAACGTAGTATTTGCAACCGGTACACCTATAAGCAACACGGCGGCGGAGATATGGACGTTCATGCGATACCTTATGCCGAAGCACACGATGGAAGAGTACGGCATTTACTACTTCGATGACTTCGTGCGCAACTTTGGTAACCTGACGCAGATGTTGGAGTTTACCACAAGTGGAAAGTTCAGAGAGAACAACCGTTTTTCCGGTTATGTAAACATTCCCGAACTTATAAGAATATGGTCGAGCGTATCAGATACGGTGTTGACAAAAGAAACAAATCTGAAAGACAAGTTGCCAGAAACGTTAGACGGAGGACAAAAGGCCATAGACATCTACCTGCCGCAGTCGGCAAGTCTTCGTTCAATTATGAAAGCCGTGCGTGCAGAATTGGAACGTTTCGACAACATGAGCGGTAAAGAAAAGAAAGAAAACAGCGCAATACCTCTTGTGATGTACGGAATAGCCAAGGCGGCAGCTATTGACCCACGTCTCGTTATGGCAGAAGCTGCGGATGAACCTGTAAGCAAGACGAATAGTGCAGTAGAGGAAACATTAAAGTCGCTCGAAGCCACGAAAGACTATAAGGGAACGGTAGCAATATTCTGTGACACGTACCAGAACAACCAGACCGGCTTCAATATTTATGAGGAAATAAAGCGTAAGCTCGTTGAACGCGGTGTGCCCGAAAACCAAATAGTAATCATGCGCAGCGGCATGAGCGTAAACAAGAAGGCCGAGATATTCGACAAGGTGAACGCAGGTGACGTGCGCGTGATAATGGGCAGCACGTTTACTCTCGGTACGGGCGTGAACATACAAGAACGTCTGAATACCTTAATACACTTAGACGCACCAAACCGACCTATGGACTATACGCAGAGGAACGGTCGTATATTAAGGCAGGGCAACCTGCATAAGCAATGGGGATTACCTGTAAAGATATTGCGTTTCGGCGTTGAAGACTCACTCGACATTACGGCATATCAACGTCTGAAAACAAAGGGTGCTATTGCTGATAGCGTGATGGAGGGTAAGAAGTTCATCAACAATAACCAGCAAGACCGCACGCTTGAGGAGCAGGAAGACGTGTTTGGCGATACCGTAGCACAGCTTTCGGGTAGCGAGTATGCGCTGTTGAAGAATCAGGCGGAACGTGATTTCAGAAAGTACAATAACAAGAAAAAACAATACGAGACCGACCAAATATATGTGCATAATGCCATACCACGGTATGAAGGACAGATTAAAAGAAGTGAGGACACTATAAAGCAGCAACAAAAAGCTTTGACGGCTGTTGAAAAGGCTTTTCCTGATGGAACAGTGCAGGAGATAACCATCGGCAACAGCAAGCTGTCCAGCCAAAAGGCAATCGGTGACTACATAAAGGACGTAGTAAACAAGAAACAAACCGAAACCGAGGATAAGGTAAGAAAGGGGGCACAAGGGACGAAGGCAAGTTCATCGTTCACAATAAAAGCCGGTCCATTCACTTTCACGGTGAATACCGAGTACAGCAAGGATACGGAATTCCAAAACGGAAGTCTGTTCCCAGTAGTACACAGGAACATGATATACTCGTGCGATGAGTTAGGATTGTTTAACGTTCCTGTACAGCGTGCATCGTTCAAGAATGCCGTTGACGACATTATGAACAACGTGTTGAGCGGTAATGATATGCGCGAGCGTATCGAAACGGAGAATAACTCCATTGAGCGTAACCGTTCAGAACTGGAGCAATTGAAATCGCGTGAAGGCAAGCCGTTTGAAAACGAAAAAGAACTTGAAGACGCACGCAAGAAAGTTGAGGAATACACGGAAAAAATGCGTAAGGAGATGGAGGCGAAAGAGCAGAAATATGCCGAAATGGACGCGCAGACGCAGAGTGCAGACCTCGGTAGTCTTAGCGGTGCGGAAGAGGCGGAAGAAGATGGGGAGACTCTTTACCGAGAGGCTGACGGATACAATGGTAATATAAGTGTCAGCGAAGAAGAAGCAAATGACTTATTCCGTGTTGTTGATGACGCAAGCGAGATAGAACGGTTAAACAGTGAACCGACTGTAAAGGTGTACCGTGCCATGTCGTTGGTGGACGGCAAGCTGTATCCGCCAATGTCGAAGAAAATCGGCACTGGCAGCAATCGTGTAAGCCAAGCTCCATCAGAGTTCGGCCAGTGGGAAGTGTCGGACGAACGGCCTGAATTTGTGGAGAAAGAAGGAGCACACAAGAACCATATCTACATTGTAAAGGACAACGGCAAAGGCTTGTGGGTTGCATACAATCCTTATTTCCATACCTCGCGCAATCCGCTTAACGACCAGTTCGCAGAAGCCTACCAACGTCCTAACCTTGTTACTGTTGAGGTAGAAGTGCCTGAAAGTGAACTGACAAGCGGCTATCAGGCAGAGGGTGCTAAAGACCCTGTAGGCGAAACGAAGTGGAATGCAGGGCCAGTTAACCGTCAACTTAGTGGAGACAAGAAACGCAAAGTAATCCTTTCGAGGTGGATGCGCCCTGTACGCATTGTTCCAGACAGCGAGGTGGCGCAGCACATCGCCGAACTTATCGAGGGTGAGGACGTTGCCATACCTGATAATACTGTTACTCCGTCATTGCTTGAAGAGTTGAAAAAGCTCGGCGTGAAGATTGTAGACGGTATCAGCAAGGGACGCAAGAAAGCCAGTGCCATGATGAGAGGTGGCAGCGGTGCATTGACCGACGACGAATTAAGCCTTGCCAACGACCCTGCGGCAGCATTGACGGGCAGGTCAACACGTACATCGGCACAACGCAGAAGGTTTGCAGAACGTGAACGCCAACGCATGGTTGACGCAGTACAGAAATTGGCAAGAAAGTTGAATCTTGACAACGTAGACATCGTTACAGATGCAAGTACACTACAAGGCCGACGCGCGAGAGCAAAAGGTTTTTATTCGCGTAGTACTGGGCGAATAACGATAGTGATACCGAATCATATGGACATACGTGACGTGGAACAAACCCTGTTGCACGAAGCCGTGGCACACTATGGATTGCGCCAACTATTTGGGGAACATTTCGACACGTTCCTTGACAACGTATATAATAATGTGGACCCCGAATTGAAACAGCGCATTGACGCAATGTCGCAACAACGTGGCTGGAGTACACGTACAGCTACCGAGGAATATCTTGCATCGTTGGCAGAGAATACCAACTTCGAGGACATGAACGCAAGCTGGTGGGATAAGATAAAGCGATACTTCTTACGCATGCTGCACGAGATAGGTTTTGAGGGTTTTAAATCGTTTGAATACATTTCTGACAATGAGCTGCGTTACCTATTGTGGCGGAGCTATGAGAATCTTGCAGAGCCTGGCAGATACCGCAGTATTATGGGCGAAGTAAGGGACATTGCCAAGCAACATGAATTGAATGTAGGTAATTATTCATCAAGCACTGATGTTACGGCAATGAGTGCGGAAAACGATGTGCGTTTCCGTGAAGCAGACGAGGCGGAAGAAGATTTGAGCCGTGAGTGGCAAGACGAATATGACCGCAGGACGCTAAGCGCGGTTTTCAAGTTTACCGAAGCGGCACAAGACGGTATGAAGAGTGTCAGCATTCTTCAAGATGTTATATCAAAGGAAACAGACAAACCGATAAAAGAAGACGAGAACGTATGGGCGTTGCAGAACCGACTAAGCTGTACAAATAAATATGAGCAGGATTATTTCTACGAAAACTACTACAAGCCACTGATGATGGCCGTAGGTAATCTTGTTAAGGCCGGTGCAAGGTATAACGAATTGGGTCGGAACATGGAAGACGCCCAGGACGACATATTGAAATATCTTATTTCAAAGCATGGAATAGAACGTAATGCACATTTCCGTGAAGTAGCAGCGATGGAAGCAAGGCGACCATACGAGGAAAGCATCGAGGAAATAAGGAAGGCTGTCGCCAATGGAGAGATTACACAGGTAAATGCAGACAAACAAATAGACAAGCTGACCGAGCAAGCCAACGAGGCAGAGGAAAAATCGAGAATAGATACCATGACAAGGGATTATTCGGGATTATCCGAACTTTATAACAACAAAATGGATTTTGACGCCTTGGCCGAGCAGTATGTATTAGACTTTGAAAGCAAGTTTGACACAGCCGACTTGTGGAATAAAATCAATGCAGCTACAAAGACGACATTGAGGAAAACATACGAAGCCGGTCTTATCTCGCGCAGCGGATATGAGGCCACACGTGATATGTACCAATACTACATACCGTTAAGAGGTTGGAGCAATGATGTTGCAAGCGAGATGTATAATTACAAGGGACAGCAAGGTGTTGGCGGTAGGATAATGAAAAGGGCTAAGGGACGTAAGAGTCTTGCCGAAAATCCGCTTGCCGTTATAGGTCGTATGGGACAAGATGGCATATTGCAGGCAAACAAGAACCGTGTAAAGCAACGTCTGTACAACCTTGCTATTGGGCACGATACTTCATTGCTTTCTATCAGCAAACAGTGGTACGTTAATGAAGGGACAAAGGAAAACCCAGATTGGCAACGTGCATATCCTGAATTGAGCGGTGATATGGGAGCCGACGAAGTGGCTGCTGCTTTGAAAGAGTTTGACGAGAAAATGAAAGCCTTGAAAGACGAAGGTATGGCCACTCAACGTAGGGACGGACTGACGCTTAAATACCATACGACAACGGCTCAGGAACAACAACACCGCGTGAACGTAAGCATTGGTGGCCGTGAATATAATATATATGTAAACGGCAATCCACGTGCGGCACAAGCGATAAACGGCGAGCTGAGAATGGACGATGAGGGGAACAGCATAATACAAAGGGTAAACAGATGGCTTGCGAATGTATATACAAGTCTTAATCCTGAATTCGTTGTCACCAACTATGAACGTGACGCAGGGTTTGCTGCCGCAATAGTTGCCGCAACGGAAACACCGGCATACCAAGCTGGGTGGATAAAGAACATGGCGAAGTTTAATCCACTTACAACTGGTATATACATAAACCACTTGATAAGCAAATCAACAAAAGGACAGATAAATCCTGACAATACGACTGAACGGTATATGCAGGAGTTCCTGGCCAATGGCGGTGAAACCGGCTTTACGAATATGTTGACGGCTGACGACTATAAGAAACTTATCAAAAAAGAGATTAAGGAGGTCAACAAGCCAATTACTGCAAGTAAAGCCGGCCGTGTCTGCTTTGGATGGGCACAACGTGCCAACCGGGTATTCGAGGACGCAACACGTTTTGCCACTTACGTTACATCGAGGGAACAAGGCAGAAGCATTGACAGGTCTATACGTGACGCCAAGGAAATATCATTGAACTTCAATACGCGCGGCGCAGACGGCATGAAGAATGACGGTGTTGTGCACAAGTTGTTCAGGAACTTGCGTAGATGGATTATATTCACCAATCCAAGCATACAAGGACTTAATAAGGCTGGCGTTGCATTTAGCAATCATCCCGTAAGAAGTACGCTTGTTATTGCTGGTTTGCCTGCTGTATTGGGTTATGGAGTTGCGGCGTTGGCGGCCTCTATACTTGATGGCGACGATGACGAAAAGGTAAGGGAGGCTTACATGGATTTGCCAAAATGGATAAGGAGGACAAATATATGCATACCAATAGAGGGGACTAAGTTTGTCACAATTCCTTTGAGTTATGAGCTACGTGTAAGTTATGGCTTGGGTGAAATGTTCTGGGAGATTGAACAAGGCATGATTGAACCAGGTGAGCTTGTGAAAGAAACAGAAACACAGTTGAGTGATTTACTGCCTTTATCGTTTGCGAGCGGCACGGTTGCGCAAAATCTTTCGCCCACAATCGTAAGGCCGCTTGTAGATATTATCCAAAACAAGGACTTCACAGGTTGGCCGATATACCGTGAGAATACCTTTAACCAAGGAATGCCCGAATATACGAAGGCTTATGCTGGCACGGCAAAATGGCTGACAAAGAGTTCTGAGGTATTAAATAATGCCATGTCTAAGTTTTGGGTTAAGGATTATCCCGAACCTGATAAATATACGCCAGGTGCAATAAACATCAATCCGGCCATTGTTGAGCATTTACTTGATAGCTATTTAGGCGGACTTTACACCTTCCCTTCAAAGGCTGCTAAGACAGTCAGTATGATTTGGGATGAGGATATGCAAGATATTCGCAATATTCCATTCTTGAACAGGAACGTAAAGGACAGTCAAAGCGGCAATCCGATAACAAAGAGTGCGGGCGACAGATATAACACTTACATGAAGGAATACAGATTATCGAAGCAACGTTGGGACGGTTACCGCAGAGAAGCTAATCATGGCGTAACGGAGTTTGTTCCGAAATTGATTGATTTCACTAATAGTGTGCAAGGACAACGGATGTTCATTATTGACGGTTACAAAAAGTCTTTGGACGAATTGGATAAGCAGGTTAAGGACATGGGCGAGTATGAAGGCTACGGTGAAGATGAGGAACGCAAGAGACTGAAGCAGTTAAGCAATGACTTGAAGCAAGAGTTAGTGGACAAGCTGGACAGTGTCTCGATGCGGCGTTAAAATAAAAAATTCCCACAGGTTTTGTGCTTGTGGGAATTTTCCGTATTTTTGTATTCAGAGTCTTTAATTTTAGATAAAACCTGCACAATACCTGCACATGCAAAACGACTATTTGTAATATATTGATAATAAGGATTTTATAAAGACGCTTTTGCGTCTGCGCGACATAAGGGCTGTGTTCAACTTTGCGATAGACGAGGAAATGACGGACTTGTACCCGTTCAGGAAGTTTAAGATAAAGTCAACGCCTACCATGAAGCGCAGCTTGTCGGCCGATGACATAAGGATGATAGCCACAATGCCATTGCTGCCGTGGCAGGAGGAGTACAGGGATGTGTTCATGCTGATATTTTACCTGATAGGGATAAATATCGTTGACTTGTTTAGCCTGACGCACGAGAATGTGCAGAACGGACGTATTGTATATACAAGGCGCAAGACGAAGCGCATATACTCGATTAAGATTGAGCCGGAAGCGCAGGAAATATTAGAAAGGCGCAAGGGTACGACGCATCTTATAGATGTGGCGGATAGGTATAAAGACCATACAAACTTTACTTCACGATTTAACAAGGCCTTGAAGACCTTTGGTACTTGGGAAGTGGACGAGCACCACAAACAAAAGGTAAGGTACAAACCGTATTGGGACTTTCTGTCGTCGTATTGGGCACGACATTCGTGGGCAACAATAGCCTATAATGACTGCAACATACCTGTTGACGTGATTTCACAGGCATTGGGGCACTCGATGGGTAATAGGGTTACGATGGTGTATATCAACTCGGACAGCAAGAAGGTGGACGAGGCGAACAGGAAAGTTATTGAAAAGGTGAGAGGGTGAAAAAGTGAAGAATTTAATGGCTTGAGGCCTAATAAGCCCAATGAGCCCAATAAACCGAATGGGACTAATTGGCCGAATGGGTTAACAATTATTATGAAGATTGCACTGGTGCAATACCAGTGCAATCTTCTTTGTTTAGCGTGGATTCATGATGTAGCGAAGGTATTTCTGCTTGCGGCCAGCGGCGGTTGTGTCAGCCATGCAGGGGGATGGGTTGCCTTTGTACGTGCCGGCGGTGTAGTAGACGGAGATACGGGGCAGCATGCGGGGCGTGATAGCCTTGGGCATACTGCCTCGGCGGCGCAGCTTGTAAAACTGTGACTTGTCGGTGACGACGAGCTTGCCGCTGTCGGCCATGAGGATGAAGTAACGGCGGCCGGTGAGGGCGTTGAGCCTGTCGGCCTTGAACTTTGCGTAAGCGTAGGCTATGAGAGCCTTGATTGTCTTTAGTTGATGTTTCATAATTTTATTATTTTTAGATTGATGGGATTAATGGGAGGGATAGGGTCAATGGGAGGACTGAGAGAGCTGGGAGAACTGGGATGGATGGGACGAATGATTGGCATGGCTATTGGATTTTTCATTTTTCACTTTTCATTTTCTTATGGCATTGTGGCCGCTGCGGTGTAGCTTTGTGAGCCGATTTTGACGAAGTACGGACGGGGCATTTCCTTGTAGCATATCCACAGGCCAATGGCGCGTGTCATAAGGAGGTCGTCATGCTTGCCCTCGATGGCGTCGAACGAGCCGTCGTGCTCCTCGTAGGTGAGGTATTCGTCGAGGCAACGCTTGTCGCGCTCGATGTAGAGGTGATCACGTATGATTTCGATTAGCAGGGATATGATGTCGCCCTTTGTCTTTACATTGGTATGGAATCCGTATTTTACCTCCGCGCCCTCGCTAACGCTGTCAGTGCCGGACGACTTGCGGGCGTAGAGGTTCGGATAAACTTCCTTCAGCTCGTTGAGGATGAACGACGACTGGTCGCCGTCAACGTACCTGTTCTTGTCCTTGGTTTCGAGTGTGTTGCTCTCGATTACGAGCAGGGCGTTGTCGTACCATGCGGCGATTTGTGCGGCCTTCCATGCCAGGCGGTCGTGGTCGATGTGGCCGTACCACTGTGCGACTATTGACGGCAGTCCGCCTTCCATCATGTCGTAGCGGTCGAGCACGGATATTACCGACCAGTCGGCATCGTCTGAGCGTCCGCCGATGTCAACGGTAACAAGGTAGCGGTACATTACACGCTCGTCGGGGTAAGTTTCGGGAGACTGCCACACCCACAGCAGGCCTTGGTTGTCCTCGCTGAACTTCAGGTCGAGCAGTGCGTCCGCGCCTTTCAGGCCGCGTCCTGTAACGTCGCCCACGGCAAGGGGTGGACGGCAAGCTTCCTTGAACTTATCGACAAGGTAAATGTCGAAGATGCGCTTGCCGGAGTTGACGAATGCCTCGATGTCGTCAGAGGGGAACTCGGCGGCCATGCCCGCGTGAGAGTGGTACTCGCTGCGCTTGACGACGTACCAGTGGATAGCCTCAAGCGTTGCGCCGAGGGTGAACAGCCGCCAAAGGTACTTGCCCGGTTCATGGCGGTTGTCGGGAACGTTGGCGTTGTTGCGGTTCTTGTAAAGCCAAATGGCGAAATCGGCTCGCTCGTCCTCGTCCTTGAACGGCAGCGAGTACATCTCGATTTGCCACCATGCGATAAACAGCGCGCGAAAGTTGCTCTCGCCGTTCTTGGCCGCGTCGTACTCTTCCTGAAAGAAGTTGCCCGTGCCGTTGGCCGTGCTCTCGTAGACAATGAGCGTGAGCGGCTGGAGCAGTACGCCAGAGCAGACGGAGCGCACGATGTCGCCCGGTTCCTTGTTCTCGGTTGACTTCCAGAAGGCCACCTCGGTAAGGTGGACGAGATACGTGTTTGCCGAACGCTCGGAGTCGGGGTTCTCGGCAGAGCCTACCTCAACCTCACATTCGCGTGCCTTAATGCTGATGACGTTGGGCGACGGCGTGCCAGTAATAATGGGTTCGCCCGGCTTGTATTCGTCGCCCATTTCGTGAACGAGGCGCACGGGGTAATGCTCGATAAGGCGCTTGAGCATATTGCGCACGCCGTAAGACGCTTTCTTCTGGTGCGCCACGATGGCCGAGTTGTGGCCGTAAGTAAGCACGAGTTGCAGCCACGCCATATAGATTTGCGTAGCCGTAGAGCCGCCCCACTGTCGCGCCTTCAGCAGCACGAGACGTATGGGCATACCAGCCTTGCGCATATCCTCGAACATGGATATTAGCCGCCGCTGCGGACGGTTGAGTATGAACTTGACGAGCCGTCCGCTTACCTTGTCCTGTATCACGGCGTAGAGTGCTGCCCAAAAAGGAAAGTCGAACGTAATGCGTACACGGATGAATGCTTCGACAACAAGGTCGATGTTCTCGTCGGTGTATTCCCATCGGTTGCGGCGGATGTAGTTCTTGACGGTCTTGGCGGCAAGGAGTTGCTTTACAAGCTCATTATCCATCATTTCCACGGGAAGCCACATCACGGGTGTGCCCGGCATGTCCTTGACGACAACGCGGACACGCTCGCCGATGGAACCCTCGCCCGTAACGGGGTCGAAGGGAGCGGCGATAGCCGCAAGGCGGCTGTCATCTTCCTGCAATATGGCTTGTAGGTCTTTCATTGGGGCGAATGGGAGTTATGGGATGACTGGGAGAGCTGGGACAGTAGGCCGACGATTACGGCCACAATGTAACAGTAGGCGTGGAGTAGGCTGTTGACGGAATGGGGCAAAAGGAGCAATGGTAGAACGATGCAGGATATTACCGAGACGTTGTAGCTTAGCTTATTTCTTGATTGCCACATGATAAAGCCGAGCAGGGCAAAGCATACGCCGGAGAAGCCAATTGTGGGTACGGTGGAGAGCGCAGGGGCTGTGCAGGTTATGAGGTAAGCTGCAAGCAGCTTGCCGCACGAAACGTCGGCGAGAAACACGCACGAGAGGAAGCACCATATATTAAGGATAAGGTGCAGGGCGTTGGCGTGGAAGAACGAGTAAGTAAAATGGGACAAATAAGGCTGATAGGCCCAATGGGAACAGTAAGGCGTGAAGGTGTGAGCATATATGCCGACATCCTGTGGCTGCACGTCGGCAAACATCAACGCCGCCATGGCAAGGCTTAGAAGCAGTGCCGCAATCTTCGTTTTCTTTCTTCGTAGCATTTGCGTTTCTCCTTACTTATTATATATGATACCTGACGTATGCCGACGTACATTTCAGGGGCAGGTTGGCGAACCACCTTGGCGACGGCCTTCCTTATTGAGGACTGGGAGGGATGGGAGTTTTGAGATGACTGTGACAGTTCCGCTTTTACCCGTGAAAGGATTTCTGTGTACATTCGTAGGTTGGTGGGGCGCATCCTCGGCAGAGGCTCGCCGCCGAGCATACGGGATATTACGCGGAATGCCTGGCGCGCCGAAACGAAGAAGCGGCTGGCCGGAGCGAAGGACACCATTTCGTAAAGCGTCTTCACACCTACATGGCCGCCGTAAAGCTTGAAAATATGGCGATAGGCAGCCATGATTTCAGCGTCTTGCTGTTCCTTGAACTCGTTGCGGTCGTCCTTGTTGCGCATTGTTATTTAGAATAATGGGACAAATGGGGCTGATGGGGCGAATAATGGAATAGGCAAAACAAAGGTTCTTCACTTGTGCCGGCTACACGGACTTCTCCGAAACGCTCGTTTTTGAAAATCTCGACTTGGCGGTTTACATCGCCACATTTAATCTGTTGCATAATTAAGACAATTAAGAATTATGCCCGGTTATCTTGGTGACGAGGCAGGATAACCGAACCGATTAAATAGATTAAATGTGCGATGGTACAAAGATACAAAATTTTTACGAGTTGCGCAGATATACAGATAAAAAATCGAAAAGCGGATAAATTTGCGAAGAAAAGGACTCTTTGGGAGGACTGGGATGACTGGGAGAGCTGAGAGTTCTGGGAGGACATAACGAAAACAAACAATTGAAATATGGCAGAAAATAAGAACAACACGACGACAGGCGGTGAACAGGGAAGCCAGGAGCAGGCAAAGAAAAGCCGCAGGGACACATTCCGCGAGAATTTCTCGACACGCCATCCCGACGTGAACATGGACGACGAGGAGGCTTATTACGGCGCATTGGATGATGAGTACAACGCCAACGCGGAGGAGCTAAGGCGTAACCGCGAGAACAACGAGAAGCTGAACAACATGTTCCTTGAGAACCCAAACGCAGCCTATTTCATGAACGACCTGCTGGACGGCAAGAAGCAGATGGGCGTTGCGTTGATGGAGCAGTTCGGCGACCTGTTCAAGGAAGCCGTAAACGACCCGTCGCCGGAGAACGTGAAGGCGTTTGCCGACGCACTGGACGCACACGCAAAGCAGATTAAGAAGAACGACGAGCTACAGGCACAGTTCGAGCAGAACGTGGACGCATCGGAAACGACCATAGAGAACTGGGCGCAGGAGCACAACGCTACGCCCGAACAGATAGACGCCATAAGGGAGTTTATCAACCAGCAGTTTGGCAACCTGATAGCAGGAATAATAAGTCCGGAAATGCTTGACTTCGCCTTTAAGGGTCAGAACTACGACAAGGACGTAGCCGCAGCAGAGGAAAGCGGACAGGCCGCAGGGCGCAACCAGCGCATAGAGGAGAAAATGCGCAAGGGCAAGGGTGACGGTATGCCGATGATAGCCGGAGGCGGACGAGCACAGACGAGACCGAAAGACAACTTCCTTGCAAGCGCGGCGCAGGAAGACCCGTGGAGCAAGGCGAAGAGGGAGAAATACTAATTAAGTTAAGAATTAAGAGTTAAGAATTAAGAAAATAATGGGCCGAATGGGGCTGATAGGCCTAATACGCAGAAGCTATTAAAAATTAACAATTAAATAAATTGAGAGAACGATGAAAAAGTATTTTAGTTTGTTTGTGGGCTTTTTGCTCACTGTTGTTGCCACGCTGACGGGAGCTGCGGGCAACGTGATTATGGCGGCTGCCGCTGCCGACCTGCCCGACGCGGGAAAGACGACGGCCGGCGACGGCGTGGAGGCTGTAAATGACGTGTCAAATTCCGGTGCCAGCTCGGTAACCCATTCGGAGCAGTACGGCGACGAGGACTTCCACGTAACCGACCTCGATACGAAGGTGATGAAGATACGACCAATGTCAACTCCGCTGGAGCAGATAACGCGCGGCAAGGGTGGACGACATATCAACTCACTGATTACCAAGTATTACAGCGTCGGTACAAGACCGATATACACCACACTGAAGGTAGCGACTACGGCACAGGTGAGCGGCGACCGCACCACTATCAAGGTGGACGACATTAACTTATTTACCGAGGACGATACCATCAGGGTTGTAGGCGTTCCTGGCGTATATGACGACAAGGGCGTGAAATACGAGGAAGGAGACCTGATACCCGACCTTATGCTGAAAGTTATCGGCGTGGACGAGACGACGGGCGACCTGACCGTGTTCGCCGTGAACGGCAACCAGGACAGCAGCAAGAATAGTATTTGGTTGCCGGTGATAGCGAAAGGCACACGTTTAGTACGCATGGGTAAGGCTTGCTCGGAGTTTGACGCTCAGACGGGTATGTTCGTGAACCTGCCGACAGCCGAGGAGCAGTATTGCCAGAACTTCATGTTGCAGGTAGAGCAGTCGACGTTCGAGAAGCTGTGGAAGAACGAGGCCAACTGGACATTCTCCGACCTGGAGGAAGAGGGTGTTTACGACTTCAAGGTGTCGCGCGAACTTACTTCGCTGTTCGGTGTGAAGAACGCCATAAAACACGCATCAAAGAAGCAACAGATAACATACTTTACAAAAGGTATTTGGTGGATGGCCGGCAAGGACATTACGCTTGGTCACTGGGAAGGCACTGGCGACACGGCGAAGCTCGTAATAGACGAGGGCGACCTTGTGGACTTCTCGAAAGACTTGTTCATCGGCGTTGCATCTACGAAGAGAAAGGTGCTGTTCGCAGGTTCGGACATGGTGGCCGCAATATCGAAAATCAAGAGCGAGCGTTTCCGCGCGAAGGAAACCGTGGCTATATGGGACTTGCGCTTCACGTCGTTCAAGACAGATTTCGGCGAAGTGTTGTTAATACATCACGAGCTGTTCGACCAGGCAGGAATGTCAGACTACGGCTTTGCGCTTGAAGACGGTTATCTTGAGAAACGTATATTCATTTCATTCAAGAAGAGCGCGCTCGACCTGAAGACCGCCGGAATACGCAATTCTGAAGCAAAGGTAATACAGGAGGTAAGCTGCCTCGTACTGAAGAACGCAAGGGCACACGCACGCGTGCAGCTCGCACCGAAACCTGCCGAGGGAAGCCTTGACGAAGAAGACGGTGGCTTAGGCGCATAATTACAGCAGACAAGCAAACGAGTGACGAGCAGACAAGGAGATATCCTTAGTTGTTCAGCCTATAAGACATATTTCCTTGTCAACTTGTCCCTCGTTACTTGTCAACTATATTTGTATCTCGTCAACTAAAAACAAGAGTAATGGCAACAAAGACATATATAAGCAGGAACACAATACCGCATTTCTCTGTCGGTGACAGGCGTGTGGCATTCCATCCGTCGTCGATGGGCAACTCATTTTTCACGACGGATGATCCGGTATTGCAGAGGAGAATGGAAGCACACCCGTGGTACAAGAAGAAGTTTATATTACACTCGGAGGAGGAGGACGATAAGTCCAATAAGCCGAATGGGGCTGATGGGACTAATAAACCTGATAAGCCTAATAAGGAACTGAAGGAAATGCACTTTGACACGCTGGCTGACGCCAAGAATTATCTTGCTACGGAGTTTGGGGCGGTGAGGAGCAATATACGCACTACCGAGAACGCAATAAACATTGGCAAGGCCAACGGGGTGAAGGTGGTGTTTGATAAGTAAAATTCAAGGAGTTAAAGTAGTTATAGAAGTTAAAGACAATAGCCTTGTTGGTTATTTTCTTAATTCTTCACTCTTAATTGAAAATGCTGGTAGCGGAGAGCACGATAATAAACGACGTAAGGGTTGCGATGGACGAGAATACGGCAATCACCGCATTCACGGACAGTGACGGCACGGTGATAGACACCGACACGCTGGAAATGGAGGAGATAATCAAATCCAAGATAGCCGACGGGGTGAACGCCGTAAGGAAGGCCGCGCCACTATCAATGCTCGACCTGACGAGAAAGGCGAGCGGAGAGGACTGGCCCGTGAAGTGGATTGACGAGGATAAAAGCATAGGCGAGGTGGAGATACCGGAGGACTATCTAAAGCTGGTTATGTTCAAGATGAGCGACTGGGCACACGCCGCAACAACGCCGATAGCCGCCGACACGGCATTGTATCACCAACAGTTCAGCGAGTGGAAAGGTGTAAGGGGCAACCCGTCGAGGCCGAACATAGCCATAGCCGCAGACACGGCCACGGGCAAGGACGTGATACAGTTCTTCTCATGCGACAGCACAGAGGCCACGGCAGAGCTGACATATATAAAAAGATGTAATGGGGCAAATGAGCCTGATGGGACAGAATACGATATTGAAAAACCAATATATCGGGCAGTGGTGCTGAAGATTGCCTCGCTCGTGGCGGCAACATACACAAATGGCGACCTGATGAACCTACTAAACCAGATGGCGCAAGAAGCTCTTGGTTGAATAGGGCGAATGCGGCCGATAGGACAAATATGTAATTTAACTTAATATGGCAATAAAGAAACACAAGATAATCGTAATACTTGACTGGGCGTCGCTAAACAAGGACGTTCAGGACAAGGCGTACCGCATGGCGCGGTTGGCGAAACTTGGCGTTGCAGACCAAGTGGCGGCAGACCGGCTTGAGAGCGAAATAAGCCTTGATGACGAGGATATGTCGCTGTTGAAGCGTGCGATGGCGCAGGGCTTGGCCGAGGTGGTGACGATGTGCGGCGAGTATGTATGGAACACCTCGCACACGTCGGACAACTACATCATAAACGACAAGAACGTAACGCTGACGTTGATGATGCCCGTGAACTTCAATCTTGCAGGGTGCGAGAGCCTCGGCCAGATGATACACGCCTACATTGTGGCAAAGGCCATGACGGAATGGTACCGCTACACAGTACCGGCACGCGTCGAGGAACAAATGCTGCTCTGCGAGAACGCACGCAGGGAGATACAGAAGATACTGGGCGCGAGGGTGAGAATGCTCTCTAACGTAAGAACTATTGAAATCATTGTTGGCAACGACGAGAAACCGACTGTAACAATGCTGTATGCAATGAGTAATGACTATTATACGGAAGTTCCAGGCACGGGCGATGCGGAAAGCCTTAATGTTTATACCACTAATGAGCGTTCGCATACTATCACGGCAAACGAGGCCCATTCCAAGTATGGCTACGTGGGGCTGCCGCTCGGATATACTCCGCTTATTGCCGGGAAGAAGGCTACGACACAGATTGGCAAAGTGGTGTATAACGATATGGTATATGTGTGGTGGGTGTCTGATGAGCAATACTCGTCTGACTTTGTGATAACATACTAAATAAAGGTGAGAAGGTGAGAGGGTGAGAAAGTGAGAGGGTGAGAAAGTGAGAAGACATTTCTACATACGACTTTCCTCCTTACTCCTTTACTACTAAAAACAAAAGCAATATGAAATCAATAAGGATAGGCAATGACATACGGATTGAATGGCCGATAGTGTTGAGTGGCGACGTGAGCAAGCTACAGGACTTGGACTTGACGGTTGAGGTAAGGCCGAGCCGCAATGTTGTAGATTGGCATAACTACATTGAGCAACCGACACTGTACAGAGGTAAGCAGACCGTAATGATGAATGGAGGAATGGAATTCCGCCCGGATATGGGTGACGGTAAAGAGCACTGTATATCGCACCGTCCCAAGCCGCCTGTTCCACCGGTGAAGTTGCCTTACCATATTGAAAACAATACGCTTATAGCCATGTGGACTGCTGACAGACAGTTTGCCGTCGGTGATTATGACATCATCGTGTATGCTCATAAGAACGGTGGCGGACAGGCTGTCGCTGACACGTACCGTTTTGTACGTCTTGTGCCACATACTGCGCAGGCTGACGGCCCTGATAACAGCGGTATAGAAGCTGTTATAACAATGCAGCCGCTGACGCTTTGTCTTTCCGGCTTGTCTGCTTATGAAGTAGCGGTTGTTAATGGATTCCAGGGCAGTGTTGAAGAATGGCTTGAAAGCCTGAAAGCCGGTAAATTGAGCAGTTTTGTATCTGTTGAAAGCATTGATAATCTGCCACAGCAGGGTGATGAAAGTACAGGATATATTATTGGGACAAAATTATACATCTATGTAGGCACTGGCGGTGATACTCTTGAAGGCAAATATAAAGACGTCGGAGAGTTCAGAGGGCCGCAAGGCGCGCCAGGTTCCAATGGTAAATCAGCTTATGAGTTGGCTGTTGAAGGCGGATATGAAGGCAGTGTTGAAGAATGGCTTTTGTCTCTAAAAGGAAGAGACGGCGTTGATGGCGTAAACGGCAAGGACGGTCTTGATGGAGAAACCGTTATTGATACATTTGCTTGTTGGACTAAACCAGAACAAGTCATAACTTTAACCGTACCAGAAAATGCCTACTATTTTGGGTTGAGCGGTGTTACTTCCAGAAAATCAAAATTCTATCTTAACATTGAAGATGATTTTGAAGCTGAGATAACGCAGAATGCAAAAGATATTTCTGCAATAAAAACTCAGATAGGTTCTCTTGGAGGCAACCCATTTGCAGGCAAGAAATTAGTGGTGTCAGGCGATAGTATTGCTTATGGCGCAGGTAATGAAGGTAAAGGTTATGGCGGTATAATTGCTGAGATGTATGGCATGACATTCGTGAATAATGGTGTATCAGGAACTACTATGAGAGTTGTTCCAGACCATACATCCATACCTCTGTTATTTAAAGGTTGGAAAGACAATGAAATACGAGGATGGGGTGATGCTGATTATATATTATTGGAAGGTGGTTACAATGATATATACTACACAGACCAAAATCTTCCAGAAGAAGGTGATTGGTTAGGGACATTTGATGAAAATTATGAATTATCAATGTCTGCGGACAATGCAAATGTAAGTGATGTTATTCCTAATACATTTTATGCACGTTTAGATTTTTATCTAAGTTATGTGTCAAGGTATGCAAAGAAAGATGCAAAAATCATCTATGTAATAGCTTGGAAACAAAATAATGCTAATAAGTTGGTAGATGAAAATACAGAAGGCTCACAAGGAGATTGGATGAAAGTTTATAACGCCATACATAAATGTTGCAAAAAGTACGGGATACCGATAGTGGATATGTGGGGCGAAAGCCGTGCTATTGCGACATTAAACCCATACAAGCAATATACAAATAATCAAGATGGAGTACATCCAACAGATGAGGGATATAGACTATATTGGGTTAATCCTATTGTTGCTAAAATGAGGGATATATAATTTGATACCGATATTAACAAAGATAGAGGCCAAGGAAATATCCGAGCGTATAGGCAAGTACGCCGAGCAGCTAATTACGGAGAAACTTGCCGAGCGATAAATAAGCAGAGTAACAGATAAGGATGACCGACGGGAACATGAACACGGGCACAAAGGCCGTAAGCCTTGTGCTGATGGGCAACGAGCTTACGGCAATAATCAGCGACGCACGGTGGTTGTTGATTGTAATATTAGTATGCGTTGTTGCCGACTTCCGCTACGGATGGGGCGAAAGCCACAAGCGTTACAACATAGCCAAGGAGCGAGGCGACAAGATAGAAATGCACGAGTACAAGTGGAGGACATCGAGGGCGTTGCGCAGGACTGTGAACAAGCTGGTTGACTACTTCATTTGGGTGTGCCTCGGTATGTTGGTAGGCTGGGCTATACTGCGGCCGCTTGGCATTGACTATATGCTGGGCGGAATAGTCGCAACGATAATAGCCGTTGGTTGCGAGGCGAAGTCGTTTATCGGGCACTTCATCTACCTGCACGGCGTTAAGATAGAGGAAAAGACAATAACGGGTTTCCTAAAGGCTTTTGCCGTATCATTGGCAAAGAGAAAGAACAAGGACATCGGCGAGGCTTTGGAAGCAGGATTTAACAATGAAAGGAAAGACGATGAGAAGCATTAAGAGGATATTCGTACACTGTACGGCAGGAAGCCAGCGGCAGAAGATAGCGGACTTGCAGGCCGAGTTCAAGCGTAAGGGCTGGAAGCATAGCGGTTATCACTATGTGATACAGGCTGACGGGACAATCACCCAGCTGTTGGGCGAGCAGTTCGTGAGCAACGGGGTAAAGGGCTATAATTCAACTGCTGTGAATGTTGCTTACATGGGAGGCATTGACGAACGCGGCAAGGCTGTGGACAATCGCACGCCGGAGCAGAAGGCAAGCCTTGTGAAGCTGCTGAAGGAGCTTAAAGGGCGTTACCCGAAGGCGGAAATCATGGGGCACAGGGACATCAGCCCGGACACCAACGGCAACGGTATCGTCGACCCTTGGGAAAGGATAAAGGAGTGTCCATGCTTCAATGCAAAGGATGAATACAAGGACATCTGAACAGGCGGCGGAGCGCACCTTGGCAACCATGATACTTGAATAATGGGTGCGCCGAGCCGCTTACAGTTTTTCCAAAATGGGAATAAGTGACTGGTGCAGGAATTACAACCGTCGCAAGGCGCTCTTTGACATCGTGGGACTGCTGTTAAAATAGTGAATAAGGCTTAATTTGCTTGGAAGTTTGTCCGTTTTTTGTGTACTTTTGCACAGGGAAAACTAAATTAAGGTTTTTACGGTGGAAAAGATTGTTTAATGGATTTACTGAAAATAATTGTGTAATGGGTGAATTTATAAGCAATCTGATAGTAAAATACTTAGGAATATCCATATTTGTAATAATAGGGATATTTGTTATTTTTGGCATAGTCGTATGGAAATTGTCAAAATTTAATTCCATTATAAAGAATCTCAAATGTGAAGAAAATACCAGGAAACTTGATGAAATACGTGAAAAGGCCGCTGACAGGCGAGATTTGCCATGTGAAAATCATAGGGAAATCATGGGGCGGCATGACAACGCCGTAGCAAGAATTGAGACATCCATAGAGTTTCTTACGAAAGAAATACATGATGCGATGAGCATATTCCAGCAACAACACATCAAGACCGACGGCTTCACTCAAACTCACAGTCCTCTTTCAATAACGAAACAAGGTTGGGAGATGGTAGAGCGTTTAGGTGTAAGAAAGATGTTTGATGAAAATTGGACAAGGATAAAAGAACTGATAGATAACGGGGTGATGGACAAGAATGCTTACGAAATAGACGACTTTTGCATAAAGCAAGCTGTCGTGTTTCCTGAAAAGTTCTTGTCTAACGAGAATATATCCGTTTTAAAAGATGACGCTTTTAAGAATGGTTTGACCCTTACATCTTATATGAAGGTTATAGCTGTTTTGGCTCGTGATGAGTATTTCAAGGTAAATGGCATAAAGATTGATGAGATGGAGAAGAAAGAAAAATAGTTATTTTCACATTTTTTATTTTGACGATAAGCGGCAGTTCCACGGTAATGGGGCTGCCGCTTTTTTGTTGGCTAAAAAAATAAAGATATGGATAGAGTGAGAGTGTTGATTTTGGGGCTGTTGTCGGTTGTGCTGCTTGTTGGCTGCACTACGACGAGGTACGTGCCGGTGCCGTCGGTGAGTGTTGACAGCGTTTACGTTGACAGATGGCTGCGTGACAGCGTCTACCTGCATGACAGCGTGTTTGTTAACCATTATTCAAAAGGCGACACGGTGTTTGTAGACAAGGTGATCACCAAATACCAATACAAAGACCGGTGGCGTTACGACACGGTGGCGATTGTAAGGGCTGACAGCGTGCGAGTGCCCTACCCTGTTGAGAAGCAGCTGACAAAATGGGAAGAATTTAAGCATGGCTTCCAGTGGTTTTTTATCGGCGTTGTAATAGCCGCTGTATCATGGGTGGTTGTATGGCTAATGAAGAAACAGAAAAATAAATAGGAAAGGCTCTTGCGTCGGGGAAGAGCACATAAAACCTCGGCACCCGAAAAGTTTTGTCGCCAAACATAACTTTAAACGTATTTACACGCATCACGGCAGTGCCGGGGATAAATCCTCGCACCGTGATGCGTATTTTTATTAAAGAAAGTATGTTTGGCAGTACAAAATTACAAAATATTTTCAATTATGACAAGATTTTCGGGTAAAAACAGAAGGCCGAGCTCCGTATTTCGTGACAACAAGGTGCATGAGGCATACGAGGAGATATGCAAGGAATTGGGCGAATATTCAAGATTGGTGCCACGGCTGCATATATATGAAAAGGTGAAGGAGCGGACGGGACTAAGCACTAAGACGATAGCTTATATCTTAAATCATACAGAGAAAGAGCAAGGATGAGAGAGCTGGGAGAACTGGGATTGTTAGAGAATGGGAACACTATAATTGGTTTCCGCAGACAGGCGGATAATGGGTTGCCAATAGGAAAGTAACTTTTCATAAAGCGGTTGGTTTTTGTGAACTTTGCTGCACGAACGATATTGTTCGCAACACAAAAACTAAACTAAACTTTATGGACAGAACTTATGTTTTCAATTCGGACGGTGGCACCGGTGGCGGAAGCAAACTCGATGTCACAGCCATGCTGCCTGGCATGCTGGGTGGCTACCGTGGAGTAGACCCGAATGTGCTGGCTCTGATGAACGGCAACGGCGGTTTCGGTGGCCAGAACGGCATCTGGGGAGTTATTTACCTTGCCATCGTGGCAAGCATCTTCGGGTGGAACAACGGCGGTTTCGGAGGCTTCGGCGGACGCGGCGGCAACGGACTTCCGGCAGAGCTTGCAGGCAACGCAGGACGTGAGCTGCTAATGCAAGCCATTCAAGGCAACGCCAGCGCAATCAACCAGATTGCATCGACACTGAACTGCTCAAGCCAGCAAATCGAAAGCGCACTGTGCAACATCCAGAACAGCATCGGCCTTACTGGCACGCAGATTATCAACGCCATCCAAAGCGGTGACAACGGCATCGTAAACCAGCTGTCAACCTGCTGCTGCAACATCCTTCAGGCTGTGGAGCGTCAGGGTGCGGCAACACAGTTGCAGAACTGTCAGAACATGAACACCCTGACGCGGTGACGATTGAACTGCCCAACCATTCGCTGTACAGGCGCAACTATGTAGGCTCGTTCTTCCTGAACCTGCGCACGGCGATACCGGCAGGCACCACGGGAACGCTGCCGATAAACATCAGCTCGAACGGAGTGTCGCTGCCGCTTATGGAAACTACCTCTCTGCAAATCCAACCTTTTACGATATATAACTTATCCAAGTCGTCCTTCTCTATTTCAAAGGGAGGATTTGTTTCATGATTTTCACTTACGCAAGTTATGGTGGTGTCAGATGAGCCTGGATAAAGGCGCTTTATGACACGATAACCGCTCTTGGTGACAACAAGGTATATGCGGCCCCAGTCAATGAAGTTTTCAAGCCATTTGGACATAAGAACGATTTGCCCACTCTTGATAAGTGGGTACATGGAGTCTCCGTACGCATTGATAGCGAACTTACAATCTGAATAACCGGGAATGGAAATGTAGCAGACTGTTTCGTCAGGGTCGTCGAGAAATTGCACGCCGCCCATTGAACCGTTGACGTTAGGATAATATTTTATTATATGCTGTGAACTTTGATTATTACCGTCATTATCGGCAATAACCTTATCAGTTATCGGCAATAATGATGGTGATTGTTCAGAGTTAAGCATGTCGCCCTTCCCGGTAAGAAGCCAATCGGTATTCAACTGCGGATATACATTGTATATTTTATTTATTGTTGACCGTCTTGTGTTATCTCCCATTTTTGAAACAGCACCATTGCTTAAGTCACAATTTCTTTCAATTTCTGATACTGAAATACCTAAGTATCCAATAAATTGCAATATTCTTTCGTTCATAACCTTTACCCTTAATTATTGTTAATATAGATATTAAATCTAAGATATTACTTGTTTATCTAAGAAATAATATCTATCTTTGCTGCTGTAAGCAGAACAACCGCACAACGTCAAGGCAACAGAAATGCAACACAAGACGATTTAACGGCAAAAATAAGAATTAAAACTGAGATGGCAAAGCGAAAGAGAATAATTTTAAGGAGAGGCGAGGTTGAAAGGCTTTCCAAGATTGCAGGCGTAAGCCGAATGACAGTAACACGTGCTCTCGGATGGAACGCTGATACCCCGGCAGAGAATAAAGTTAGAGAGTTGGCAAAGGAGCTGAACATGATAAAGAAATTTTGAAAGGAGGGACAGATATGGTGACAGCGATAGAGCCACAGGTGGCGGACACGGCGAAATACAGCACGAAGGAGGCATACGAGGCTTTGGGCGTAAGCCGGAGCGCGTTTGCTGAGTATGTGGCGAAAGGACTGATAAAATACGGCGAGCGTCGGACGGTGAAGGACCGCATGGGCAGGCCGAGAAAGTTCTTTACCGGCAGGGCGATAAAAGCCTTGTGGAGAACCTTATAAAGGTGAGAAGGTGAAAGGGTGAGAAGGTGAGAAATAGTTGATGTGCGATAGGTGCAGGGGCGGCTGACGGCCGGCAACACGCAGCGAGAGCGGCTGCACCACTTTATTAAGTTAAGAGTGAAGAATTAAGAATGAAGAATTCTTTTGCTCGTAGTTCTTTGACATATTGTAACAAAAAGGCTGAAATATAATTAAATCCCGTCAAGTCACGGCGTGAATAAATAAGCGAGGTGCTGTTGACGGGCGTGCGCCAAGTATGGCGTTCGTTAAGTTAGAGATTGATTGCCGACGGATAGAGCCTGCCACAGTCCATTAAGGCTATAAAGTTATGCGGAGTGGGCGGCCGCAACCGGGTGACGACGTGGGCAAAGACATATATATCCCGTGCTGCACGTTAGGGTGCTGCCCTTCGATGGGGGCATGGGAACGAATTACATGCACACATATGGTATTAATTTTTTTAAGGTGTTTATTGCCGTGCCAGCTGTGAAGTCCGCACGGCTTACATAACGGATAGAATACATATTATATAAGTTACCGCCTCGGCGGAGGCAAGAGGTTTTCATACTATAATGTTTTTTCAATTTAGTTTTTGTTCTGCTTGGCCGTGAGGTTGGGCGGTAGGTTTAAATAATCAAATTTTTCTTATTTGGATTTCACTCTGCCCGTCCGTGAGGATAGGCAGTTTCCAAAGGCCATAATGACAAACATATATTCCTGCGAGTAAAGCGTAGGAACGCCCCTCCGTTTAGGGGTTTATTCTCTTTGTCGCGTCCAAAATCTTCGGGCGGAGGGGCTTTTGCATTGTAATCCAGGCGCAGGGAAAGCTGACGACTTGCATCCCGTCTCGCGGACGGCTGCGCCACGACTTTACTCAATGTTTCAAAGAACTGATACTTTCGGTTTGTCCTGTCGTGAGATACGGCAAGTTTCTTTTTAATCGAAACAAAAAACACGAGATATATGAAAGCATTATCTATTGCGCTGCTTGCGCTGACAACCGGCCACGCAGCAATGACGAGCGACGTCACGGCCTTAATCGTAGCATTTATGTTTTTTGCTGCAATGTGCGGCAAGGACGTGTACAGATTTTGGATTAAGAATTTCAACCGATAAAAATTGACAGATTATGAACAACCAAGAAACTTTGGATCAGGCACGTATTATTTCGTCGCTCAAGGCGACGGATGTGATAAGAAATGACTACGTGCGCTCACAGTTCATCAACGTGTACAACGCCATTTGGAAAGACGGCGGCGAAGGAGTGTATGAGCGTGAGGCAATGTACTTCAACAACCAGTTGAGGGACAACGAAAAGCTGCGTAAGTGTACAGGAATGTCGGTATTCTTCGCGTTCATTGACCTTGCGGTGCGCGGCCTGACGTTGGAGCCAGGGGCGCAGGCGTTGTGCTACCTGCTGCCGAGAAACTATTGCACGGGCAAGAACGCGCAAGGACAGAACCTATACGAGACACGCTGTAACCTTACAATCTCGGGATACGGTGAGTTGGTGTTGAGGGCTAAGGCCGGACAGATACAGTATGCTGACAACCCGGTGATTGTGTATGATGGTGACGAGTTCTCGTTCGGCGAGAAGGACGGGCGCAAGTACGTGAACTATTGCTGCAAGATTCCGCGCCAGTCGAACCGCATAATAGCCTGCTTCTTGAAGATTACACGGCCTGACGGCTCGGTGGACTACAGCGTGATGACGGAATCGGACTGGAAACGCCTTTCCGACTTCTCCGGCAAGGCCAACAGGTATTGGGACAACGACGCCCACAAATACGTCGAGAACCCAAACCAGCTATACTCCTCCGCCGACGGCCAGATAGACACCGGCTTCCTGAAAGCCAAGTGCATCAAGCATGCCTTCAAGACTTACCCGAAGATAGCCATAGGCAAGGGCACGCAGCTTGAGAGCGATGTGATAGGCAATGACGGCCAGCCCGAAACGGGCTTTGACCCGTACGGAGGAATGGCCGAAGGCACGGCTCAAGTATCGCAACCGAAAGGAGAGGAGACGTTCGCTCCGCCGCAGGACATGTCGGCAGGGGTGACGGTAGAGCCGTCGGGAGACGATACTTTTTAAATAACATGATAAGCCGAATGGGGCAAATAGGACAAATAAACCCTATTATAAATTATGAGCAACGAACTTACTATAATACGGCCGGAGAACATGAATAAGATTATGCAGGCCGCCCCGAAGTCTTATGAACTTAACAGGCAGTCGCGCGACAACTGCGTGAACTTCGGACAAAACATACTACACACCATACAGCAGCAGGGCATGAATGACGACCTCGACCGTCAGGCGGCAACATTCATCGAAAAGGCACGGCGCACGGTGAAAGTCATGAACGAACGCCGCTCGCCCGTTACCAAGCTGTTCGACCAAGTACGCACGGCATTCACTGTCATAGAGAACGAGATTGACCCGGCAAAAGCTGGAACGATAGGTTACCAGCTCCAGCAATTGCGCAATCAGTACGCAGCAAAGAAGCGTACGGAGGAAGAAAAGCGGCTGCGCGAGGAAATGGCACGCCGCCAGGCGGAAGAGGCAGCACGGAAGTTCCGCATGGACGTGGAGGACGACTTTAAACAACAGTTCCAGCGGCTTGTTAACGACAGCATAAACCAGATAACCAAGGCTGACAACGAGCTGACGCTTGAAAACTATGACGACACCTTGGCAAGGCTGAAAGACACGAAGGATTATGTGGACAAGGGACTGCCATCCAAATGGTTTGAGAACCTGCGCACGTTTGTGCGCATCCCCTCCGGCGTGAACGCAGCCGAGATAGAGACGGAGACAAAGCAAAAGCTGCACAAGCAGTTCATCGAGCAGTACATCGCCGAAGTTGGCGACAACCTGGACTACATACTTGACCGCCTTCCCTCAAAAAAAGCAAACCTCGAAAAGATGGCTAAGGCCAACGCAGAGGAAGCAGCACGCATAAAGGCGGAAATGGAGGCAAGGCAGAAAGCCGAGGCCGAACGTCTGGAGCAGGAACGCGCCGCACGCGAGGCCGAGGAAAAGCGTAAGGCCGAAATGGAGCACAAGACGGAGGAAATGACCTCACTCTTCAATCAACAGGCACCCGTGGCAGGTTATCAGCCGAAGACAAAGGTAACGAAGAAAATAAACCTGCTCAACCCAGAGGGCATAATGCCGATACTCTCGCTGTGGTGGAGCAAGGAGGGCTACACGCTCACCGTCGAGGAACTCGCCAAGATGTTCAAGAAGCAAATCACGTTCTGCGAGAAGCTCGCCAACAAGGAGGACATCTTCGTCAGCGACGAGAACGTGGAATATGTGGACGAGGTAAAGGCGAAGTAGCTATGGAAATGCAAATAAAAATCTGGGCTTACCCGAAAGAGCAAAGAAGCAAATACAACAAATACTTCGGTAGCTCTTTCGAGTTTCACGCAGGCGAAAAGCTCATGAGGAATTTTGACATTTCCACGGACGAAAACGTCAAGGAAATTGAACAGATACGGCAGCTTGCCCTTGAAATCAGTGAACTAATACGGAAGAGGAATATCGCCTGTATCAGGAACGAGGCCGATGACATTCGCCGTACTACTTGAGCCGGTCAATCCGGCAAGTTCAAGGAATTCCGTATATGAACAGAATGTCTCGTATTCGTCGCCATTGGCCATGTATAGTTTTGCCGTATTGTTTTCACCTACGGCAACAGCCATGACACAATCAAGGTTGATGAAACGGGCACCTGACGGCTTGGACATATCAAGTTTGATGAATTTGCTCATGATAATAAGATTTTGATTTGGCGATGCAAAAATAACAAAAATTTTGGAAGACGTGCCAGCGTGGCTTCGGATTTTGATTTGGCAGTCATTTGCGGAACGCCGGCCGCCTTCCTTTCAAGCATAACGATAATGAACCATAATCCTGATGAATACTATAACCGCACGGAGGTATCGAACTCCGACCTTACGGCCCTGCGCGACATACTGCACCCACGGCAGCAGTTCGGCGTCCGCGAGGCGGCGTTCCGCTTCGGTACGCTGGTTGACGCAATCATCACCGAGCCGGCACGGGTGGACTACTACCGCTACACGGTGGACGATGTGCAATACACTGACGACGAGTTTCTTCACGCCAAGGAAATGCAACGCTCGCTCCGCATGGAAGCACGGCACGACCCATTTCTCGCCAAGGTGCTCGAACTGGCGGACACGCAACGCTTCATGGTGAACAAGGGGCAGGAGTTCACCTACTGTGAATATCCTTTCCATCTTGATACACGCTGCAAGTGGGATTGGTACCTGACGGCCTTCGGCTTCGGCGGCGACCTGAAAACCACCTTTGCCAGTTCGCAGCAGGAGTTCGACGAGGCGGTGGACTTCTTCGACTGGGACAGGAGCCGCGCATGGTACATGGACATCGCACACAGCGACCGTGACTTCATCTACGCCATTTCGAAGAAGAACTGCAAGGTGTTCAAGAAGTTCATCAACAGGAACGACGATGTTTATAACCGTGGTCGCGAGAAGTACGAGGAGTTGGCCTTTCAATGGTGGCTGCTGTCAATGCACAATTCATAAAGAATGGGGCCAATAGGCCGGATAGGACTAATGGGATGAATAGTTAAGAAGATATGGACATCTATTGCCGGGTAACGGCTTACGGACTTGTGCCGCTGTATGACAGCGACCTGGACATGAAGAAGAGGCTGAAGACAGGCTCGACGGTACGCTGCCGTGTGACGCAGCCGCGCAACTACGAGTTTCACAAGAAGTTTTTTGCGCTCGTGAGGCTGACATACGACAACCTGCCGTTGCAGCTTGCGGAACGGTGGAACATACGCAGTGTAGACGACATGGTGCGGCGGTTCAAGCGTGACCTCGGATATTTCTCGTCGAGAATGAACGACAGGGGCGAGCGTGAGATTGAGTACCGCAGCATATCGTTTGCGGCAATGGATAAAGAAGAGTTTGAGCGGTTCTATAACGACTGCGTGAACCTGGTGCTCTACACTTACATACGCGGCCTTGACCGCGAGGACTTGGAAGAAGAGATTGAAAATTTTAAATGAACAGATTATGATAAAACCTAAAGTAGGACAATGTTATTATGCGCCACGCGGACGTGCCTTCCGCATATACAGATACATTCATGTCAATGAGTCGTGTACTATGGCTGAGCCTGTTGACGACGAACCGTTATACAGTAATCGGGAAGAGGCACGCAGACGGGTGTATGAACTGAACGGATGGAACTTTAACAAGAAACAAGATGCACACGCTGAAACATCATCTTCGCGTTGAGCCGTACCCATACCAGCAAGAAGGTATTGAATACGGGCTGGCAAAGAAACGGCTTATCATCGGGGACGAACCGGGGCTGGGCAAGACGCTACAGAGCATAGGCATAGTTGATACGGCAAACGCCTATCCCTGCCTTGTAATCTGTCCCTCGTCGTTGAAGATAAACTGGCAGCGGGAGTTCGGGAAGTTCACGGATAAGTCGGCGTTGGTGCTTGACAATTCCGTTCGGACAACGTGGCCGTACCTGCTCAAGATGGGAATGCGCCATGTTGCCATTGTGAACTACGAAAGTCTGAGAAAGTATTTCGTGTGGGATATAAATGGGAGGACTGGGAGCAATGGGAGTTCCGGGAAAGGCAACCAAAGCTTCCGGTTGAAGGACGTGGTGTTCTGTCCGCAGATAAGGATGTTCAAGAGCGTCATCATCGACGAGAGCCACCGAGTAAAAGACCCGTCGGCACAACAGACAATCTTCACCAAGGGGATTACGACAGGCAAGGAATGGGTAATCCTGCTGTCGGGTACTCCGGTGGTTAACCGACCTGAAGACTTGGTGGCGCAGCTCTCAATTATGGGACGGCTTCAGGAGTTCGGAGGGCGTACGCAGTTCATGGCGGACTACTGCATTGACCAGAAAGACAAAAAGGCGGAGCCGGCCGTGCCGCTGTCGGTGTTGAGCAGAAAGTTATACGACACCTGCATGATACGCCGCGAGAAAGCCAAGGTGCTGCCGCAGTTGCCCGACAAGACACGCATAGACCTGTACGTCGACATAGACAACGCGCCGGAATACAACCTCGCCGCCGCAGACCTCGCGGCCTACCTCCAGCAATACACGGAGTGTACGGACTGGGAGATACGGCGCAAGATGAGGATGGAAGCTCTTGTGCGCTTCATGACGCTGCGCAGGCTGGCCACACTGGGCAAGGTGGCGCAGGCGGTGGACTTCATACGCACATTCTTGGAGAACGGCAAGAAGCTGATAGTGTTCTGCTCGCTCCACGAAGTCGTTGACGGTTTGGTAAAGGCTTTCCCCGGCGCGGTGACCGTAACGGGGCGTGACAGCGCAGTGGAGAAGCAGGCGGCGGTGGACAACTTTCAGAACAATCCGGAAACAATGCTCATAATCTGTTCAATCAAGGCCGCCGGCGTAGGGCTGACATTGACGGCTTCATCGTCGGTGGCCTTTCTCGAACTGCCGTGGACTTACTGCGACTGCTGCCAGTGCGAGGACAGGGCGCACCGCATAGGACAGAAGGACAACGTGACGTGCTACTACCTGCTGGCCGGCGGCACAATAGATAACGTGGTGTACAGGCTTCTACAGGACAAAAAAAACACGGCTGCGCAGATAATGAACTCCGACGACGGGATACCGACGGAGGAGGCGTATTTCAACGAACTCGTTAACCTTTTCATGGAACATGGAGATATGCAAGACGGACGTGCGTAAGATAATCCAGTACTTGGATGACGCTGCGATGCTATACGACGCTCTACCAATGCAGAAATGCAAATGTAGAGCACACATGATAAAACAACTTATTATTAAACTAAAAAAAGAAAGAAAATGAAAAAGTATGTTGGAACAAAACAAGTGAGTGCAGAGCCTATGAATTTAGGCGAGTTCATCAAAACCACAGGACGTAATCCTTATGCCAACAGCTCGGATGTGCACGGTGACAACGAGGAAGGTTACATCGTGGAGTACGAAGATGGTTAGAAGTCATGGTCGCCAAAGACGGTTTTTGAAAAGGCGTATAAAGTGGCTGAAACACATATAGACCGTATGCGTATAGAATTTGAAGAGTTGCGTGAGCGTATGAAAAAGCTCAAAAACTTCTTATATTCGGAAAAAGTTTTTGAGCTTGACAAAGAGGAAGTATATTTGCTTGAAAGGCAGTACAATCAGATGGACAACTATGCACAGACGCTTTTTCAGCGTTTAAAACGTGCCATAAAGCCGGAAGGAAAAATCTTACAAGAGAACGATGTTCCGTGTGAATGTGACTGTAAGTCGCCTTGTATGTAATTATTAACCGCGTCCTGGCAATACAAGTTGCCAGGACGTAACAACGATAATATATGAAACTGTTTGAATGCGGCATCCGCTACGAGAAAACAATGGAAAACGGGATGCAGAAGAAGGTGACGGAGCTGTATATCGTAGATGCGCTCTCGTTTACCGAGGCCGAAAGCCGTATAATAAAGGAAATGTCATGCTACGTCAGCGGTGAGTTTGACGTAGTGTCGGAGAAGATCACGAACTACTCGCAGCTTGTGAAGTCTGACAACTCACAGGCCGACAAGTGGTACAAGGTGAAAATAAACTATATCCAAACCGACGAAAGGACGGAAAAGGAGAAAAAGACTGCGACCTACCTGCTTGTGCAGGCGAAGGACATCGACGACGCAAGGCGGATGACGAACAAGTACATGGAGGGCACGGTGGTAGACTGGGACTGCGAGGCAGTTTCGGAAACCAAGATAATGGACGTGTTCCTTTATGAGGCGGATGGGGCAAATAAGCCGAATGAGCCTAATAAAGCTGGTGGGACTGATAAGCCTGATAAAACGGACAAGGCCATAAGCAAGGCCGTGAAACGTTTTGTTGACGGCATACCCGACGGGCAGAAGGTGACAATCAGCGCAACGGGATGCGAGGATGTGGTGATAGATAAGACGCACGGCCATGAAGAAGACGACGCTTGACGAGCTGCTTGCCATGGCAAATGCCAAGGCCGTGCGCCGTCAGCCATCAGACGAGGAGCACTGCATACAAGTGTCATGTGTGCGGTGGTTCAGGCTGAAATATCCGCATCTGTTCGCGCGGCTGTTTGCCGTGCCGAACGGCGGGCGTCGCGACGGTGTTACTGGTGCGAGGCTCAAAGCGGAGGGCGTAATACCTGGCGTGGCAGATTTAATTCTTCTGAAACGCAACCGCCATTACTGTGGATTGCTGATAGAAATGAAGACAGCCAATGGCAGGCAGAGTGACGCCCAAAAGTGGTGGCAACAGGCGGTTTGCGCCGACGGTGAGTTTAAGTATGTATTGTGCCGAGGCATAGATGATTTTATGCGCGAGGTTGACGACTTTCTTAAAAACGTTTGACAATCAATGGCAAGACCAAAGAAAATCGGGCTCGATTATTTCCCTTTCGATGTCGACTTCTTCGAGGACGAGAAGACAGTTTGCATCGCCGGGGAGTTCGGGATAAAGGGTGAGATAACAGCTGTCAAGCTGCTCTGTGCGGTATATCGCAACGGCTACTTCATAGAGTGGAATGACAAGATGAAGATGAAAATGCTTCGTTCCCTTCCCGGTGTCAGCACTGAATTGTTTGACCAGATTTTGAACCGCTTAGTCAGGTGGGGGTCCTTCGATAAAAACCTGTTTGGCTCGGTAAGGGTTCTGACTTCTCATGGAATTCAGAAACGTTTTTTCGAGGCCGCAAAAAGGCGCAAGACGGATGAGAAACTGCCTTACCTGCTTATTGATGCAGACGATAACGGGGTTAATGTATGCAATAACCGAGTTAATGTATGCAATAACGGGGGTTAATGTATGCAATAACCGAGTTAATGT
>OLFX01000579.1_pt1 | contig 55738 bp, 47 predicted proteins | sample 1605091 | NCBI WGS metagenome assembly OLFX01 (sample SAMEA3888906, study PRJEB22519) | human gut metagenome | biome: human gut; feature: human-associated habitat; material: faeces | place: Denmark | collected 2012 | reverse complement strand
CTCCGGAGAAAGCCGGAGGAAAGAGCGCCGGGGGCGTTGCCCCCTGGACCCCCGGGTTTATGGCCCGCTCGCTGCTCGCTCGCTCGTTTTGGCGTGGTGGGGCGCAGCGGGGCGGTTGTGGGGTGATGACGGCCCCATCTGCGTGCCCTGATTTGGGGACTTTCTTTCGGGGGATGCTTTTTTCGCGTATTTTCTGGAAAACGGTGTTCCAAAGTGGGTTTGGCATCCGGAAAAAATAACCCCTCGAATATGCCAAAGACCATGAGTTTCCTGGAGAGGAGGTGTTTCCCGTCATGGAGGAGAGTTTGCTGCTTCGCCAGATTCCCCACAGTGTGGAGGCCGAGCAGTCGGTTTTGGGCGCCATGCTTATTGACGCCCGGTGCATCCCCGATGTCATCGAGGCCCTGCACCCGGAGGATTTCTACCTGAAAACCAACCGGGAGATTTACGAGACCATCTACGCCATGTTCAACTTCTCCGCCACCATTGACCCGGTGACGGTGCTGGACCAGATGAAGCAGCGGGGGGTCTATGATGAGAACACCTCCCGGAACTACCTGCTCCAGCTCATGGAGATCACCCCCACCGCGGCCAATGTGAAGGAGTATGTCCGCATCGTCAAGGACAAGGCCCTCCTCCGCCGCATTGCGGAGACCGCCGGGGAACTCACCACCCTGGTCCAGGAGGGGGGAGAGACCGGCCAGGCCGTGCTGGATCTGGCGGAGCAGCGGATCTATGCCATCCGCCAAGGCCGGGCCGCCCAGGGGTTGGAACCCCTGGCCCAGATCCTGGTGGACGTGTTTGACCGCCTCCAGGAGCTGGCCATGTCCGACAGCGACATCCCCGGCATGGCCACGGGGTTCGGGGACTTGGACCGCACCCTCACTGGCTTTCACGGGGGGGAGCTCATCCTCCTGGCCGCCCGGCCGGGCATGGGCAAGACCTCCTTCGCCCTGAACGTCCTGCTCCACGCGGGGAAGTTTTCGGGGAAAAGCGTGGTGTTCTTCTCCCTGGAGATGAGCCGGGAGCAGTTGGCCACCCGGCTGATCTCCAGCGAGGCGTTTTTGGACAACAAGAAACTCATGACGGGGAAACTCTCCCCCGACGATTGGGACAAAGTGACCCTGGCCTCTGCGGCCCTGGCCCACACCAAGATCTTCATCGACGACAACCCCTCCCTCTCCGTGGCGGACATGAACGCCAAGTGCCGGCGGGTGGAGGATTTGGGGATGGTGGTCATCGACTACCTCCAACTGATGCAGTCCTCCGGCAGCGGCACCAAATACGCCGGGGAGAACCGCCAGCAGGTGGTGGCAGACATCAGCCGGGCCCTGAAGATCATGGCCAAGGAACTCCATGTGCCCGTCCTGTGCCTGTCCCAGCTCTCCCGGGCCAACGAGAGCCGTTCGGACAAGCGGCCCATGCTCTCGGACCTGCGAGAGTCCGGGGCCATCGAGCAGGACGCCGACGTGGTCATGTTCCTCTATCGAGACGACTATTATAACAAGGACAGTGACAAGCGCAACCAGGCCGAGTGCATCATCGCCAAAAACCGGCGAGGGGAGACCACGACCATCCCCCTCCAGTGGCTGCCGGAGTTCACTGCCTTCTCTTCCTTGGAGCGTAACTATGAAGAACCCGATTGATCTGGTCGCCCAGGCGGCGGCCTTTGCCGACAGATACAACATGCTCCCCCCAGGCAGCACCATCCTGGTGGCCTTGTCTGGCGGGGGAGACTCCATGGCCCTGCTCTCCGTGCTGGAGAAGCTGGCCCAGGAGCGGGACCTCCACCTCCACGCCGCCCACTTCAACCACCAGCTGCGGGGGGAGGAGTCCCAGCGGGACGAGACCTTCGTCACCGAGTGGTGCGAGAAGCGGAACATCCCCCTGATCATCGGCCAAGGGGATGTGGCCCAGGAGGCCAAGGCGCAGGGCAAAGGGGTGGAGGAGACCGCCCGGGCCATGCGCTACGGTTTCCTCACCCAGGCTGCCCAGGATCTGGGGGCCGACAAGCTGGCCACCGCCCACCACGCCGATGACAATGCGGAGACCGTCCTCCTCCACCTGGTCCGGGGGGCCGGGCTGGATGGGCTCACAGGCATCCCCCCGGTGCGGGGGATCCTGATCCGCCCCCTGCTGGCCATTCCTCAGAGCGACATTGCGGCCTACCTGGAGCAGGAGGGCATCCCCCATGTGGAGGACAGTTCCAACTTTGACCTGACCTATGCCCGCAACCGCCTGCGCCAGGAGGTGGTGCCGGTGCTGCAGGAACTCAACCCTGCGTTTATCTCCACCCTCACCGCCAACCTGGACCACCTCCGGGAGGACCGGGATCTGCTGGAAGGCATGGCCCAGCGGGCCATCCAGGAGGCCAGGGTGACGGAGGGGCGGGTGTCCATCCCGGCCTCCACGTTGGCGGCGCTGGACCACCCCATTGCCGTGCGGGCGGTGAAGCTGCTGCTGGCCAAGGTGGAGTATTACCAGATCTCCTCGGTCCATCTGGACCAGATTTTGGCCCTGGCGGCCTCCACCTCCCCTTCGGCCTCCCACAACCTGCCGGGGGACCTCTTCGTGTGGCGGGAGTATGACCGGCTGGTGATGTCGCCGGCGGCCAACATGCCGGCGGCCTTCTCCCTGCGGCTGATCACCGGGCCGGGGACCTTCCCCTTGGACAACGGCTGGACCATCACCGTGGAGGAGACCCTCTGCCCCGATCCCCCGGAGCAGGGGGAGTATGCCTGGCACATCGCCCAGAGCACAGTGACCTATCCCCTGATCCTCCGCCCCCGTCAGGTGGGGGACCAGCTCCGCCTGCCTGGCCGGCGGACCAAGACCCTGAAAAAATGGTACATCGACGAAAAGATCCCGCGCCAGAACCGGGAGATGCTCCCCGTCCTGGCGGACGAGGCGGGCCTGCTGGGGGCGGCTGGCCTGGGGCCCAACTATCCCCGCCTGGCCCAGCCCGGCCAGCCTGCCCTGTACATTCAGCTCACCGCGAAGCACCGCCCCACCCCCGACGTTGAGGAAACAGAGAACGAGAAAGGACCGAAGGAAACATGATGGAACAGGATATCCAAGAGATCCTCTTTTCCCAGGAGGCATTGGCCCGCCGGGTGAAGGAACTGGCCGGCGAGATCCGCCGGGATTACGCCGGCAAGGCTCCCCTGGTGGTGGGGGTTCTCCGCGGCTGCTTTGTCTTTATGGCCGACCTGGTGCGGGAGCTGGACTTCCCGCTGACCTTGGACTTTATGGCCGCCTCCTCCTACCACGGGACGGAGAGTTCCGGGAAGGTCAACATCCAGCTGGACCTCCACGACGATATCGCCGGCCGGGACGTGCTGCTGGTGGAGGACATTTTGGACACCGGCAACACCCTCTCCAAACTGGTGGCGGAACTGAAGAGCCGCAACCCCGCCTCCCTGAAGCTGTGCGTGCTGCTGGACAAACCCGAGCGGCGGGTCAGACCCCTGGAGGCAGACTATGTGGGCTTTACCATCCCCGACGCCTTCGTGGTGGGGTATGGGCTGGACTATGAGCAGCAGTACCGCAACCTGCCCTATGTGGGCATTCTGAAGCCCAGCGTCTACCAGAAGTGAGGGACTGCGCGGGACGGACCTCCATACTGCCTGGCCCGTTTTGGCCGAACCCCAAAGGGGAGCCGAGGAAAGGCCGGTACCTTCCCGAAAACTACGGTTTGGCAGGAACCTCTCCGTGTTGCAGCGGCGGCGTGAAGGGGGACCTTCCATCCGATAAGGAGTGATTTTTTGAAACCAAACGCCAATCCCTTCCGCGGGGTCGTTTTGCTGATCTGCGTGCTGGCGCTGATCTTCTGCGCCACCAGCATCTTCCGCACCACGACCCACCAGACCACATATTCCTATGCGGATATCCGGGACCTGTTCCAGCAGGAGAAGGTGGAGACCGTGCAGGTGGATGAGGGCACCCTCACCCTGACCTTGAAGGAACCGGTCAACGGCAACAATGTGGTGACATACTCCATTTACAGCTTCCAGCTGTTCTATGACGACTTTAATGACATTGTGGTGCAGCAGTATGAGGACGGGATTATCTCCGACTACGACTACCCGGACAGCCCCTCCCCGGCATGGATGAGCACCATCCTCACCTGGGTGATCATCCTGGTGGTCATGTCCCTGCTGATGTACTTCCTCTTCTTCCGCCGGGCCCAGGGCGGCGGGGGCGGCGGCCCCTCGGCGGCCCAGTTCGGCAAGGCCCGGGCCCGCACCCTGGCTGAGACCGGCCGCACCGTCACCTTCAACGACGTGGCCGGGGCGGACGAGGAGAAGGAGGAACTGGCCGAGGTGGTGGACTTCCTCCGCCAGCCCGCCCAGTACACCCAGTTGGGGGCCCGGATTCCCAAGGGCGTCCTCCTGGTGGGCCCTCCCGGCACCGGCAAGACCCTCCTGGCCCGGGCCGTGGCCGGAGAGGCCGGCTGCCAGTACCTGTCCATCTCCGGCTCTGACTTTGTGGAGCTGTACGTAGGCGTGGGCGCCAGCCGGGTGCGGGACCTGTTTGACCAGGCCAAGAAGAACGCCCCCGCCATCATCTTCATCGACGAGATCGACGCCGTGGGCCGCCAGCGCGGCACCGGCCTGGGGGGCGGCCACGACGAGCGGGAGCAGACCCTGAACCAGCTGCTGGTGGAGATGGACGGCTTTGCCTCCAACGAGGGGGTCATCGTCCTGGCGGCCACCAACCGGGCGGACATTCTGGACCCCGCCCTCCTGCGCCCCGGCCGGTTTGACCGGCAGATCTATGTGGGCCTGCCGGACATCAAGGGCCGGGAGGAGATCCTCCGGGTCCATGCCCGGAACAAGCCGCTGGCCGAGGATGTGGACCTTCACACCGTGGCCCAGGCCACCGTGGGCTTTACCGGGGCGGACCTGGAGAACCTTCTCAACGAGGCGGCCCTCCTCTCCGCCCGGGAGCACCGGCCCTACATCCGCATGGACGTGCTCCACGAGGCCATGCTGAAGGTCATCGCCGGGCCGGAGAAGAAGAGCCGGGTGGTGCCCATGGATGCCCGGCGGCTCACTGCCTATCACGAGGCGGGGCACGCGGTGGTGATCCATGCCCTGAAGAGCCAGGACCCGGTCCATCAGATCACCATCATTCCCCGGGGACCGGCCGGCGGCATGACCATCTCCCTGCCGGAGGAGGACCGGATGTACCAGTCCCGCACGGAGCTCCAGGAGCGCATCTGCACCTGCCTGGGCGGCCGGGTGGCGGAGGAACTGGTGCTGGGAGACATCTCCACCGGCGCCTCCAACGACTTGCAGACCGCCACCGCCATCGCCCGGAGCATGGTGACAAAGTACGGCATGAGCGACCGTCTGGGCGCCATCTCCTACGACAGCGACCAGGAGGTCTTCATCGGCCGGAGCATGACCCAGGCCCGGGCCTACTCGGAAGAGGTGGCCGGCCTCATCGACGAGGAGATCAAGGCGCTGCTGGACCACGCCTACGCCCGCTGCCGGGAGATCCTCTCCCAGAACCGCCAGGCGCTGGACCGCACCGCCGAGTACCTGCTGGAGTTTGAGACCATGTCCGCCGAGGACTTTGCCCTGGTCTTTGACGACCCCGCCGCCCTGGAGCAGCGGAAGGAGGAGGAGCGGAAACACCGCCTCCGGAAGGCCGAGGAGGAGAAGGCCCATCAGGCCCGGCTCCAAGCGGAGCGGGAAGCCGCCCAGAAGGCGGCCCAGGAGGCCGAGGCCAAGGCCAAAGCCGAGGCGGAGGCCAGAAAGCACCCGCCTCAGCCGCCGGACCCCTTCTAAGGGCGTCCAGCCATGCCGCTGGAAGCGGCACCCATCCACCGAGATGTTCGGGGGGACCCTGTGGGGTCCCCCCGTTTTTTGTGAACGGGGGCGGGCCCGGTGGGGGAAGGCGACACCCTTCGTGCCCCTTCGGCATAGACTGCACTGGGGGAGATCCCCCCGGAGAGGAGTATCTTTCATGTGCTGTAACAACACGGTTTCCAATGCCTGGGGCTGCGGCTGCACCGGCAGTACCCCAACCACCACCGCCACCACCATGACCGCCCGGGTGCTGGAGGTGCGGTGCGATTCCCTGCTGGTGTGCGACTGCTCCACTTGCCAGCAGGTACAGGTGAACACCGCCAACGCCTGCTGCTATCAGGTGGGGGACTGCCTGTGCATCCACTACAACGGTGCGATGACCAACAGCATCCCACCCCAGATTTCGGCCACCTGCATCCACAGAAGGTAAGGCGCGACGCCTTGGGCGCAGAAAAGGGGTGAGGCCCGTGGGCCTCACCCCTTTGTGATGGGATGGGTGGGTTACGGTTTCCGGCCGAATCCGGTGCGGATGGCCTTGAGCAGCTGGATGACCAGCATGCTGCCGATGGCCAGGCCGGGGATGGCCAGCCCCAGGGTCCAGGGCAGGGCCACGGCCTGCATGAGCTCCTCCAGCACGGGGATGGCTAGGACGGCCACCAACAGGAGGGTGCCCACGGCGAAGGCCGCCAGCAGGGGCTTGTTGTTCCAGAACTTCCGGGTGAAAATCACCGGTTCTGCCGCCTTGCAGTTAAAGCCGTGGAACAGCCGGGACAGGCACAGGGTGGAGAAGGCCATGGTGGCCCCTGCCGCCTGGCCGCCGTAGTTGAGGCCCAAGTGGAAGGCGATGATGGTAGCCGCTGCGATGACCAACCCCTCCAGCCCCACGCTGAGGAGGAAGGGCTTGGTGAGGATGCCCTCGCTCCGGGGACGGGGCTTGTCGTGCATGACCCGGTCGTTGTGGGGCTCCAGCCCCAGGGCGATGGCGGGGAGGGAGTCGGTGAGCAGGTTGATAAACAGCAGGTGGACGGCGGCGAAGGGCACCGGCAGGGCCATAAGGGAGGCGTAGAGCACCGTGAGGATGCCGGCGGTGTTCCCCGACAGGAGGAACTGGATGGACCGGCGGATGTTGGCGTACACGTTCCGGCCGTTCTTCACCGCCTGGACGATGGTGGCGAAGTTGTCGTCGGTGAGGACCATGGCGGCGGCGTCCTTGGCCACCTCGGTGCCGGTGATGCCCATGGCCACGCCGATGTCCGCCTGCTTCAGGGCGGGGGCGTCGTTGACGCCGTCGCCGGTCATGGCCACCAGGGCGCCCTTCTCCTGCCAGGCGCGGACGATGCGGATCTTATGCTCCGGGGACACCCGGGCATAGACGGAGACTTTGGGGACGAACTCCTTGAGTTCCTCCTCGCTCATCTTTTCCACCACGGCGCCTTCCACGGCCTCGGTGCCGGGGGTGAGGATGCCGATCTCCTTGGCGATGGCCGAGGCGGTGACCACGTGGTCGCCGGTGATCATCACCGGCCGGATGCCGGCGGCAATACATTCTGCCACAGCCTGCTTGGACTCCTCCCGAGGGGGGTCCATCATGGCGATGAGGCCCAGGAAGAGGAGGTTGTTCTCGTCCTCCAGGGAGACCTCCATGGTTTCCATCCGGCGGCAGGCGAAGGCCAGCACCCGGAGGCCCTGCTCGGAGAAGGACTGGTTGACCCGCTCAATCTCCTCCCGCTCTCCGGGGCCCAGGAGGGTGCGGTCCAGGAGCACGTCCACGGCGCCCTTGGTCATAAGCATGTACCCCCCAGAGAACTGGTGGAGGGTGGACATGAGCTTCCGGTCGGAGTCAAAGGGGAGCTCCCCCAGCCGGGGCCAGTGCTCCCGGACGTCCAGTTCGTCGAAGCCGAAGTCCTCCCCCAGCCGGACCAGGGCGGTCTCGGTGGGGTCGCCGATCTCCCCTTGCTCGTTCACGGTGGCGTCGCTGCACAGCAGGGCCGCCCGGAGGAGGGGTTCCTGGATGGGGTCCTTGAAGTCCGCCTGGGCGGCGGGGATCACCCGGCCGCCCACATAGAGCTGACGGACGGTCATCTTGTTCTGGGTGAGGGTGCCGGTTTTGTCCGAGCAGATGACGGAGACGGAGCCCAGGCCTTCCACCGCCTGGAGTTTGCGGATGATGGCGTGCTCCTTGGCCATCTTCCGGGTGCCGAAGGACAGGACGATGGTGACGATGGAGCTGAGGGCCTCGGGGATGGCGGCCACGGCCAGGGCCACGGCGAAGAGGAAGGCGCTCATCACATTCTCGCCCCGGACCAGGACGCTGACGGCGAAGAGGATGGCGCAGAGCACCAGGATGCCGATGGAGAGCTTCTTGCCGAAATTGTCCAGGCTCACCTGGAGGGGGGTCTTTTTCTCGGAGGTGGTTTTCAGGAGGGAGGCGATTTTGCCCATCTCCGTCTCCATCCCCGTGCCGGTGACCAGGAAGCGGCCCCGGCCGTAGGTGACGAAGGTGCCGGAGAAGACCATGTTCTTCCGGTCGCCCAGGGGGACGTCCTCGGCCTCGATGGGGGTCTCCTCCTTTTCGACGGGGAGGCTCTCCCCGGTGAGGGCGCTCTCGGCGGTTTTCAGGCTGGCACTCTCCAGCAGGCGGCCGTCGGCGCAGACGGCGTCACCGGCTTCCAGCACCACAATGTCCCCGGGGACCACGTCCCGGCCGGGGATCTGGATGGTCTTCCCGTCCCGGACCACTTTGGCGGTGGGGGCAGACATCTGTTTGAGGCTGTCTAGGGACGCCTCGGCCTTGATGGTCTGGACGGTGCCCAGGATGGCGTTCATGGTGATAACCGCCAGGATGACCACCATACTCTCCACATCCCCCAGCACCGCAGAGATCACTGCGGCAACGATGAGGATGATCACCAGGAAGTCGGCAAACTGTTCCAGGAAAATCCGGAATCCGGATTTTTTGCCGCCCTCCTGCAGCTCGTTGGGGCCGTATTTCTCCAGGCGCTGCTGGGCCTCCTTGGTGGTGAGCCCTTGGGGGCCACTTTGGAGGCTGTCCAGCAGGTCCTTGCCGGCCCGCTGCCAGATCTGGTTGGGTTTGTTCATTCCGTGTTCTCTTCCTTTCCGCGTTCCGGTGCAGGGACACAAAAAAACGAGACCTTTTGTCTCCCACACCCAGCATGGAATCCAAAAGTCTCGCCATTTCAAACCGCAGCGGGGCAAGCCTGCCCGTGCATTGACGCCGCGGCTCCACAATTGCTTGTGGCAGCTACTCCCTTTTTACTGGGCCATCATAGCTTATTTTTGCCCGGTTGTCAAGAGGCATACACAGTTTTTGCGGGGGCATTTCGCCTTGACGAGGGGCGGGCCGCGTTTTATAATAAAAGTATCTTTACCGAAGAGAACGGGGCCCCTGGGGCCCTGGAGAAGAAAGGGAGGAACGATGATGAAGAGACGAATGCTGGCTGGCGGCATGGCGGTGGTGCTGTCCCTGATGGTGATGGTTTCCCCGGCCCTGGCCGTGGAGAATACGCCGGCGGATGGAACTGCCGAGGAAGCCACCGGAGATCTCCTCACCCCGGAGACCACTCCCCCGGAAGGGGAGACCGAGACCGGGGAGGAGACGCCGGTGACCCCGCCGGACCAAGACACCCAGGAACCGGAGACCCCTGAAGCCCCCGCCACCCCGGAGGAACCGGAGGACACCACCCCGGCCCAGCCTCTGCCGGAGGGGCCCGCCCTGCGCCAGGACCATGTGGCCTACATGGCGGGGTTCCCTGGGGGAACCTTCCAGCCGGAGACCCAGCTCACCCGGGCCCAGGCGGCGCAGATCCTGTACCGCCTGCTGGCCGATCCGGACAGCGGCACCGGCGACTGTGAGTACACCGATGTGGCCGACAGCGACTGGTTTGCCCAGCCGGCCCGGGCGCTGTGCGCCTTGGGCATCTTTGACAACGGCGCCTTCTTCCGCCCCAACGATGTGATTACCCGGGCGGAGTTTGTGGCCCTGCTCCTGCGGGTGAACCCCCAGGAGGGGGGGACAGCCACCTTCCCCGACGTGCCCGCCACCCACTGGGCGGCCCAGACCATCGGGGCCGCCGCCGCCCAGGGCTGGATCGGCGGCTACCCCGATGGGACCTTCCGTCCGGAGAACGGCCTGACCCGGGCAGAGGCCTGCGCGGTGCTCAACCGGATGCTGGGCCGGACGGGGGACAGCGCCCAGGCCAATAAACTGATGACCCTGGGCCTCTTTGCAGACGTGCCGGCCAGCCATTGGGCGGCCACCACCATCGCAGAGGCGGCGGTGCAGCACACCCCGGTGGACAATGGCAGCGGGGAGACCTGGACCGGCGTGGACCTGACCCAGATGACCTTCCAGGCTGGGGTCCACCAGGTGGACGGCCAGCTGTACTATGTGGACCGGGACGGCAACCTGGCGGTAAACCAGGTGGTGGGAGCCTACACCGCGGGCAGCGATGGCGCCCTGGTGCAGACGGCGACCTTCTACCAGCTGCCCTATGTGCCCTACATCAGCCAGATTGACAACATCTACGCCTGGGTGGGGTGCGAGGCTGTGTCCACCCTGATGGGGCTGCAGGCCAAAGGGTATGCCACGGACGTGTCGGTGAAGTACTTCCTGGACAACCTGCCACGGCACAGCTCCAACCCGGAGAAGGGGTTTGTGGGCTCCCCCTATGTGCCCGACACCTCGAAGCGCACCCGGACCACCATCTACCCGGCCAAGCTGGCGGAGTACTCCAACAGCTACTGCAACGGGGACGTGGTGTGCGCCGACTTCCGGGGGGCCTCCATCACCGACCTGCAGCGGGAGCTGCTGGCGGGCAACTGCGTGGTGGCCTACATGACCCTGTGGTGGGAAGCACCGTATTACCGGTACTACAACATTGAGGGTACCACCCAGCGCCTGGTGAGCAACAACCACGCGGTGCTGGTCTACGGCTATGACCCGGAACGGGGGTACTTAATCTCCGACCCCTACAACTACTACAACCGGGGCGAGGTTTACCAGTACTGGGAGAATGCCCAGACCTTTGAGCGGATTTGGAACGAGCGGCAGACCGGCATGGTGATCCGCTGACCGCGCTGCAACGCTCAGCACCTTTCCAACGGGAAAAAGCCCGGAGCCGAATCGGCTCCGGGCTTTGTTAGTATGAGAGGAAGGCACCGCTGCCTTACACCTCGGAGAGGGTGAAGGTGAACTCGGTAAACCCGTTTTCGCTGGTGACGAAGATGTCCTCCTTGTAGGTATTCAGGAGGGTTTTCACGATGTACAGACCCAGGCCCACCCCGTCCTTGTGGGTGGAGCGGGAGGAGTCGGCCTTGTGGAACCGGTCGAAAATGTGGGTGAGCTGTTCAGGGGGGATGGTCTCCCCCTGGTTGCCGATGGCGATGTAGGCCTTGCCGGCTTTGGTGGTGATCTTTAAAGTGAGCAGCCCCTTGGGGGAGGCGAACTTCACGGCGTTGTCCAGCAGGTTGTAGCACACCTGGGTGACGGCGTCGGGGTCTCCCCACACCATGACGGGGCCGTCGGGGAGGTGGGTTTCCACCTCCAGGTCCTTCTCGGTGATCTTGGTCTCCAGGCTGACCAGCACCCGGAGGAGGATCTCGGCGGCGTCAAATTGCTCCTGGGCGGCCACCCGCTCCGAGGACTGGAGCCGGGACAGCTCCAGCATCCGCCGCACCAGCCGGGACAGGCGCCGGGTCTCCGAGGAGATCACCTGGAGGGACTCCCGCTCCTTTTCCGGGGGGATGGTGCCGTCCAGAATGCCGTCGGCAAAGCCGGCGATGGTGGTCATGGGGGTCTTCAGCTCGTGGGAGACGTTGGCCACAAACTCGCTGCGCTTCTGCTCGGCCTGGGCCAGGGAGTCTGCCATGGCGTTGAAGGCGGCGGCCAGCTCCCCGATCTCGTCGTTGCGGTTTTTGTAGTCGGTGATGCGCACGTCCACCTCCCCCCGGGCGAAGCGGTGGGCGAAGGAACACATGCTCTTCAGGGGGTCCACCATCTTTTGGACGGTGAAGGAGCAGATGATCAAGGTGATCAGGAGCACTGCAATGGCGGTGATGAAGAAGAGCTGGAAGGTGTGCTGGAGAAACTCCATCACGGAGGTGGCGTCGTTGGCCACAAAGAGGAAGCCGGTGGGGACGTTGGAGGAGACCAGCTCCCCGGTGTTCTGATCCCGCACCAGGGGGGAGAGGATCTCGCTGGTGACGTAGCACCGGGTGTTGAAGATGCCATCAAAGGTGGTCATACCGCTGTAGGACCGCCCGCTGAGCAGCTGGTTGGTGGCCCAGGCGGGGATGGAGACCTCCCCAGAGGTGAGCAGTTCCTGGTTCCAGTTTGTGCCGGCGGCGCAGACCACCAGCCCCTCGGTGTTGCACACCAGGACGGTGGTGTCGGTGAGGAGGACCACCGACTGGATGTAGTTGACAAAGTCCTTGTCGGTGAGGGAACTGCCCTCGGTGAGGGCCACGCTGGCGTAGTCAGAGATGAAGCCGGCGTTGCGGTCCAGGGTGGATTGGATCTCCTGGAGCTGGTAGCGGTAGGACAGGGAGAAGAACCCTGCGCCCAACAGGGTCATACAGAGGATGATGAGGCCCAGCATCACCGTGACCTGGCGCAGGTACATGCTTTTCGGTTGTGCCATAGCCGCGTGCCCGGTCAGTCGTTGTGGAGCTCGAACTTATACCCCACGCCCCAGACGGTTTTCAGGGACCACTGGTCGCTGACCCCTTCCAGCTTTTCCCGCAGGCGCTTGATGTGCACGTCCACGGTGCGGGAGTCGCCGAAGTAGTCAAAGCCCCACACCTCGTCCAGCAGCTGGTTCCGGGTGAACACCCGGTTGGGGGAGGAGGCCAGGTGGTAAAGCAGCTCCAATTCTTTCGGGGGGGTGTCCACCCGCTTGCCCCGGACCTCCAGTTCGTAGGAGTCCAGGTTGATCACCAGGCCGTCGAAGGAGAGGCAGCGGGCCTTGGCCTCGTCCCCCCCCAGGCGGCGGAGGACGGCGTGGACCCGGGCCAGCAGCTCCTTCATCTCAAAGGGTTTGACGATGTAGTCGTCGGCCCCCATCTCCAGGCCGGTGACTTTGTCGGTGGTTTCGCCTTTGGCGGTGAGCATGATGATGGGGGTTTTGTCGGTCTCCCGAATTTTGGCGCAGACGGCCCAGCCGTCCATCACCGGGAGCATGATATCCAGCAGCACCAGGTCGGGGCGGAAGAGGCGGTAGAGCTCCAGGGCTTTGCCGCCGTCCTCGGCGATCATGGTCTCGTAACCTTCCTTTTTCAGGTAGAGGTTGATGAGCTCGGCGATGTTGCTCTCGTCCTCTACGATGAGTACTTTCCTTGCCATGGGGACACCTCTTTCTGTGGATTGAAAATCAAGATGGGGATAGAATAGCAAAAAAGTTTGAACAAATCTTGTGTTTTCGGGTGTTTTGGGGCAAAAAATCCCTTTCTGTATTATGGCATAGTGGGAAGGTGGCGTCAAGGGAATAACGTCCTCCAAACCGGGCATAGTAGGGGTGGACTCTTGAGAAAGGAGATGCATCCATGAGCCAGAAAAAGGAAAACAAGCCCTGCAACGGCCAGTTCTCGAAGGAAGCGGGCCAGCAGAAGAAGGGCAGAAAGCAGAACAGCGGCTTTGGCGCCGGCCAGGAAAAGGGCGGCGAGCAGACCGGAAAATAAACCCGTTAGAAACATGGCCCCGGCGCTTTTCTTAAAGTGCCGGGGCCGTGCCAGTATTATGTGGCGTTATGGTGTAGACTCTGCCGTGCTTTGCGTCAGTGTGTAGGCGACGTGAAACGACGTGCCCGCCTGAGCAGGATAGATGCGGAAGTGGTACGCATGGGTCCATGCATCCAGAGATGTAGCGATAGATGCCGTCTGACCAGGGGACAAGGGAATCCCAGCGGCTACGTCGTCGTCGTTGGTGAGCAGAACGGAAGAGGTTCCTCCGTTATAGGCAGTGAAACGAAGCCACGTTCCGTTGGTTGGGTCGGCCGTGCCTGTGATTTGACTGTCTACCGTAGAGGAAGCAGTGCCAGACTGGAGCTCTGTGGCTTGGATGCGTGGGGATACAATAGACAGTTCATTTTGACAAGCGCATGCTAGCAGACCGACGCAAATGATGGAAACAATGCAGAAAAGAATTTTCGTGGCGAATGGTTCGACCGTTTTAAAACAAGACTTTTTCATAGAAATAGATCCTTCCTTCTGTTGAGACTAAAGGGATAGATCAAGGCTGGCCAACCTTTCTATACATATATTCCACCAAATCTTTCATGTGGACAGGATGCAAAACATTTCTTGAATATTATGTTTACAAACTCTAAAAGTTATGATATTTTCGTGCTAATAGTTGAACCCTTCTAGAGGAATAAAGAAGAGGAATGGCAGAATGGATCGGGAAAAAGAAGCCTTTTTTGACCAATTATATCAACAGTGGTTTTTTAAACTGCTGAGATATGCCGGCGTGGCGGTTAAAAATCACCATGTGGCGGAGGAAATCGTACAGGATACATTTTTAGTCGCACTGCAGAAGGTGGATTATCTTTTCGCTTCTGAAGAACCGGGACGTTGGTTAAAGCAAACCGTAAAATATAAGATTCTTCATTATTTTCGAGAGCAAAAAAGGGACCAAATTTTGCTACTTCCGTTAGAGGATGGAAAGCCTGGCGAACCGATGGGGGCAGGGGGAATTGAGCGGATTGAAGAGAAAGAAGCGATAAGCAAATTGTGGGAGACCATACATCGGGAATTAAAACCAGAAGAACGTGTCCTTCTCCAAAAAATATCCGTAGAAGGGAAAAGTTATCAAGAAGCTGCCATAGAGCTGGGGTGCTCTGTGGGGGCCTGTCAAAAACGTATGCAACGGCTTCGTCTCAAACTACGAGAAGCTTTACGCAAAGACGGGACATTGGAGGGCAAGAAAAACCGTGGGAGATAGGCAAAAAGAGGAGATGTCTAGCATGGGGGATCCATTGAAAAACGGAAACGGCAGTCTGAGCGAAAAAACGACGCAAGAATTGATGGAGTTCCTAGAAAAAGATATTTTTGGAAAGGAAGAGGCGGAGTTCGGGCTTGTTGATCAGGTTTTGGAGGAATTGGAAAGACGAGATGAAAACAAGGCAGAGAGAAAAAACATCTTAGAGGCAAGAAAAGAATTTGATAGGTTATATAAGGGATTGGAAGAGCCGCTGTATGAAGAGGAGCGCCCCTTAAAGGAAGAAGAAACACTGCGGGGCTCTAAGAAACGAAGAAGAAACCTGAAGCTTTTCATTGCTGCTTTGATCGTTCTGGGAATGTCAGCGGTAATCCCTGCGATAGGCAGTGAGGAAGGATTCCCAACCCAAGATGTTTGGCAGGCGGAGGACAGCCCCCAAATCCAAGGTTGGGCGGCAGAGGTTCAATTGGAGGGAAACGGGGGGATGACCGTTCAATATGCGGTGGCTGGCCAGGGAGAAGTGTCGGCCATCGGGGCAGAGGAGATTGTTCTCTGGAAACAGGTGGGAGATCATTGGTTAGAGGCTGCCCGATATGGCCCAAGTGCACTAGCCGCGCATCAGAACAATCAGGAGTATAAGAAAGGCGACGTTTTCTATCAAGGTCAGCCAGGGGGTGCGTATCGAGTAGAAGTTAGCGTATTTTCTGAGAACGACCAGGGATATGACAAACGAACCAAAGTGATAGACTTAATTGCAGAGTGATTTGCAAATGGGGGAAAAGTAACCAGAAAGCAACGACACATAGAGAGGACTTTCGCGCTGGTATGGGGCTGGAGTTCTCGTTGTTTTGGATGCTTTCAAAGAGATCTACATTGTTGTGAACCGTGGGGAAGAACCCTCTGCCCGGCCGGGCCCGCCAGACCCTTGCAGGGGCTGGCGGGTTTATGCTATCATCAAGGAAAAACCGATGGGAAAGGGGGACAGGGCATGGAACACAAGCAGCAGCTGGAACTGGCGCAGGTGCTGAAGCTTTCCCCGACGCTGCTCCAGTCCATGGGAATTTTGCAGATGACCACCTTGGAACTGGAGGAGTACCTCCAGGACCTGGCCCTGGAGAACCCGGTGATGGAGGAGACGCCAGGGGCCCGGGAGACCGCTTGGGACGCCTTTGCCAGCCGGGTGCCCTGGTTGGCCGGGGAGAGGATTGCCTCCGGCGGACCGGCGGTGGGGGAACCTGGCCGGCGGGACCGGGAACCGGAGTCCTTGGCGTTTTTCCTGGCGGAGCAGTTGGACCGGCAGGGGCTGGACCAGCCCTTGCTGGCGGTGTGCCGGTACCTGGTGGACTTGCTGGACGACCACGGCCGGCTGGATCCGGGGGATCTGGCGGACCTGACCCAGGCCGGGGTGCCGGAGGCCCTGCTGGAGGAGGGGGTTGCCGCCCTGCAGTCCCTGGACCCGGCGGGGGTGGGGGCTCGGAGCGCCGGGGAGAGCCTGGCCCTCCAGCTGAAGCGGCAGCCGGGAGACCATCGGGTGGCCCTGGCCATCTGTGAGAAAGGGCTGGATCTGCTGGCCCGGGAACAGTACGGGGCCTTGGCCCGGCGGCTGGGGGTGCCCAGAAAGCAGGTGGAAGCGGCCGCCCAGGCCATCCGAGCCCTGGACCCCAACCCTGTGGGGGCGTGGGCAGTCCAAGGGGAGACCGAGTACCTCCGCCCCGATGCCTGGGTGGCGGAGATCGACGGGACCTTGCAGGTCTTTGTGAACCAATGGGACCTGCCCCAGTTCCACCTCAGCCCGGCCTACCTGCAGATGGCCCGGGAGGACCCCGGCGGCGAGGCGGCGGACTACCTCCGCCAGAAGATTCAGCAGGCCCGGTGGGTGCTGCAGTGCGTCCGCCGGCGGCAGGAGACCCTGACGCGGTGCCTCACCGCCTTGGTGGCGGCCCAAGAGGACTTTTTCCGGGGGAGGACTTCGGTGCCGGGGCCTTTGCTGGGGCGGGAGCTGGCGGAGACCTTGGGCCTGCATCCCTCTACGGTGAGCCGCACGCTGGGACACAAGGCCCTGCAGTGCCGCCAGGGGGTCTTTCCCCTGGGCTGGTTCTTTGGCCGGGCGGTGGGGGAGGGGCTCTCTCCCCAAGGGGTCCAGGCCCGCATTGCCCAGCTGGTGGCGGAGGAGGATTCCCGATGTCCCTACAGCGACCAGGAATTGATGGAACGCCTCCAGGCGGAGGGCATCCCCGTGGCCCGGCGAACGGTGGCCAAGTACCGCCAGGCACTGGGACTGCCGCCGTCCTACCGGAGGAAACGGTAAAAAAACACCCCCGGCAGCAACGCTGCCGGGGGTGTTTTGGGAGAGGGGAGTGCCTCCCCCTGGGATTTGTATGGAGTTCAACAGAAACGAAAGGGGAAAACCCGGGCGGGAGGCAATGGGAGCATCCTCCCGCCCGAGACATTCCTAATGGGAGAGTAGGGCCAATGCGTCAGACTTGGCAGGGATTATTCGTTGCCCATGGTGGCGAACATGGCAGCAGCCCGCTCTTCCTTGGGCACTTTGCGGCGCTGGCCGCTGTTGCCCAGGTAGAGGATGATGCCGATGGCCATCCAGACCAGGAAGATGATCATGGCCATGGTACCCATGTAGCAGGGGGAGGTGGGGATGAAGAACATCACCCAGATCACGGTCATCACGATACCGCCAAACCAAGCGGTGGGGGTGCCGCCGACGATCTTATAGGGCCGGGGCAGGTCGGGCTCGGTCTTCCGCAGACGGATCAGGCAGAAGCAGGTGATGGCCCAGGAGGTCAGACAGGCGGTGCCGGAGAAGGAGGTCAACGGCTCGATCAAACCGACGCCCAGGAAGGGGCCGGCTGCCGACAGGACAGCGCAGAGGATGATGCCGTTGGTGGGCACGCCGTTCTTGGGGTTCTGCTTTGCCAGAGCCTTGGGCACCAGGTTGGCACGGGCCAGGCACATGAGCAGACGAGGGGCGGCCACATAGAAGCCGTTCCAGGTGGTCAGCAGGCCAGCCAAGGTGCCGATGAGGATGACGATATACAGCACCCGGCCGATGGCGCCGCCGTAAGCGTTCAGCAGCAGGTTGGACACGGCGGGAGAGTCCACATCCAGGAAGTCCTGCCAGGGAGCGGCTGCGCCCAGGACGAACAGAGCCAAAGCATAGAACAGAGCGGCCACGGCCACGGCCATCACCACGGCCTTGCCCACGTCCTTGACGTCGCCGGAGGCGTCCTCCACGGCCTGGGGAATGGTCTCAAAGCCGCACATAAAGAAGGGGGCCGAGGTCATGATGGCTAGGATACCGCCGAAGATGCTGCTGTGGTTGGCATCGTTGACGTTTTCATAGATGGGCTGCAGGTTGTCAAAGTCAAACTTGAAGATGCCGGAGATGATGCCAATGGCCGCTGCTGCCAAGAGGATGACAGTCATGACCTTCTGGAACCAGGCAGCGGAGACCGCGCCCTTGGCGTTGGCCCAGGTGATGATGGCGGTGACCACCAGACCGATGATCAGGCCACCCAGGTAGACATCGCCGCCGTTCAAGGTGTACAGCGGAGTGTCACCCCGGACGCCGGGGATGATCATAGACAGCACGTCGGTGACGTAGATGGCTTCCCAGGGAAGCATAAAGATGAACGCACCGAAGGCGGCCCACCCGGAGATGATGGATGCCGTCTCTCCGAAGGCACGGTAGGCGAAAGCCGCACCGCCGCCGGCCACGGGGAGCATGGGGGTCAGTTCGCAGTAGCACAGGGCCACAGGGGTGAGAATGACCAGAACCATCAGGTAACCGATGGCGGCGGGAATGGGGCCGCCGCTGTTGGCCATCCAGTTGTTCAGGGAGAGGGCCCAGCCCACGCCCACGATGGCGCCGAAACCGATGGTAAAGAAGTCAAAGGAACTTAAGCCCTTGGTCTCAGGATTGTTGCTCATAAAACACCTCTTTTTCTCAGTCGGGGTGGAAAATCTCTATTTGGTTTTCAAGGTTGCCTGTCCAAGGGGGAGGGGACCCTCCCCCCTTGGACAGGGGGATTGGCTCGGGTTTCTGGGGATTACTTCAGGCAGGTCTGGATGGCCTTCTCCAGAATGTTCAGGCCGCATTCCAGCTGCTCATCGGTGATGACCAGGGGCGCCAGGAAGCGGATGACTTGGCCCCAACGGCCGGAGTTTTCTACCATCAGGCCGTTCTTGGCGCACTCTTGGACGATGGCGGAGACCAGCTCGCCGTTGGGCTCCTTGGTCTTCTTGTCCTTGACGAACTCCAGGCCGATCATGGCGCCCATGCTGCGGACGTCGCCGATGACCTCGTACTTTTCCTTCCACTGGTTGTAGCGGTCGGTGACGATCTTGCCGATTTCCAGGGAACGGTCGGCCAGGTGGTCTCGCTCCATGATCTCGATGGTCTTCAGGGCGGCGGCGCAGGCCACGGCGTTGCCGCAGAAGGTGCCGCCGATGGTCCCGGCGGGAACGGCCTGCATAATCTCTTCCCGGGCCACGATGGCGCTGATGGGCATGCCGGCGGCGATGGACTTGGCGGTGGCCAGGATGTCCGGCTGCACGCCGGCCTCGGCCCAGTACTCAACGGCAAACATCCGGCCGGTCCGGCAGAAGCCGCTCTGCACTTCGTCGGCGATGAGGAGGATGCCGTGGTCGTCGCAGACCTTCCGCAGGGCCTTCACCCAGGCGATGGGGGCGGGGATGAAGCCGCCCTCGCCCTGGAGGGGCTCCACCACGATGGCGGCCACGGTGTCGGCGGCGGTGCCTTCCTCGAAGACGTCATAGATGCTGTTGATGTAGTACTGGATGGCCTCTGCTTCGGTCATCTCAGCGGGGTTGCGGTAGAAATAGGGGAACTGTGCACGATACACGCCCTCAGCCAGGGGGCCCATGTCGGTGGCATAGGCCTTCTTGGCGGTCATGGTCATGGTCAGCAGGGTGCGGCCATGGAAGGCGCCGGTAAAGGTGATGATGTTGGGACGCTTGGTGTAGCCGCGGGCCACCTTGACGGCGTTCTCGTCGGCCTCGGCGCCGGAGTTGGCGAAGTAGGCACGCTTCTTGTCGCCCTTGACGGGGACGATGGCGGCCAGCTTCTCGGCCAGGGCCACATAGCCTTCGTGGGTGACGATGTTGAACATGCCGTGGAAATACTTTTCAGACTGGGCTTTCACGGCCTCCACGATTTCGGGATGGGAGTAGCCGATGTTCAGCACGCCCACGCCGCCGATCCAGTCCAGGAAGCGGTTGCCGTCCACGTCTTCCAGCATGGCGCCCTCGCCCTTGGCGATGACCACGGGATAGACGCAGCGGATGGCGTCGGGGACGATGTTGGCCCGGCGGTCGATGATGGCCTGAGCCTTGGGACCGGGCAGGGTTTCGGTGATGATCTTGGGCAGGTCAGTACGTAACATTTTGCAATTCCGTCCTTTCTTTTTTCTTTTCCTTGTTGCTCATTTCAGGTAAGAAGTAGATGGTAGGGATGCGATATCTGTTCACGGCATACCGTGAGACATTTGAGGGGAGCGCTTAATAGAGACTGGTGTAGATGTCCAGAATATCCTGCCGGCTCAGGGGTACGAAGTTGTTGTTCAGCAGGCGCTGCTGGTTGGCGATGACGGAGTCGGTGAATTCCTCCAGCTCGCTCTCCTTCATGCCGTACTCGTGGAGGGCTTTTTTGGGCAGCAGGGTGTTCAGCAGATCCTCCAGGGCTTCATAGACCTTGTCCACGTCACAGCCCAGGATGCCGGCCATGTAGGCGTTGAGCTTGGCGATGGCCCCGTCGGTGCGGATGGACATGTATTTCTTCATGACGCCGGTGAACATGGCGTAGTTGGACTCCCCGTGGGGCACATGGTAGGCAGCGCCCAGGGGGTAGCTCAAAGCGTGGACCGCAGCGCAGCCGGCGTTGCCAAAGGCGATGCCGCCGTAGGTGCTGGCCAGGAGGAAGTCCTTGAGCAGAGGGATGCGGGCCTCGGGGCCCTTGTCCCGGATTTCCATGTAGCCCTTGAGGATGATCTCAATGGCCTTGTACCCAAAGAGCTCGGTGATGGGGTTGGCTTTGGGAGAGAGGCTGGACTCGATGGAGTGGATGAGGGCATCGATGGAACTGGTGGCGAAGACGGACAGGGGGAGGGTCTTCAGCAGCTCAGGGACCAGCACGGCCTTGTCGCCGAACATGCAGGGGGCGCCCAGACCCTTCTTGGTGTTCAGGGAGATGAGAGCCAGAATGGAGAGGTTGGTGACCTCGCTGCCGGTGCCGCAGGTGGTGGGCACCAGGATGAGCTCCTTCCCCTTTTCCAGGGGGATCTTGCCGTCGTACAGGTCCAGGATGGGGGTAACGGTCTTGAGGCTAAGCACCTTGGCGATGTCCACCACGGTGCCGCCGCCCACGGCGATGATCCGGGTGACGTCCTTGGGCATGTCGTTGTAGATGGCGGCGACCATCTCGTCGGAGGGCTCGCCGGTGCCATACTTCTCCTGGAAGATGGTGGGGCAGGAGAGGTTCAGAGGACCGAAGTAGGGATCATAGATATACTGGTTGGTGAGGATCAGATCCTTGGGCCCCAGCTCCAGGGCCTGGGCAAGCTCTGCGCAGGTGTCGCAAATCTGAATGGTGGGCTTTACTTCAAATTGGGTCATGGGATAGCACCTCAACTTTCTTGGGGGGATGGTTGGGATTAGTAGTCTCTGGGATACCGGCGGCGGAACTCAGCCCGCAGTTCATCCCGGAAGTCGGGGTGGGCGATGGCGATGAGTTCCTCGGCCCGCTGCCGGAGGTTCTTGCCCCGGAGCTGGGCGATGCCGTACTCGGTGACCACGTAGTTCACGTCGTTGCGGGAGGTGGTGACGGCGGAGCCCTGGTCCAGGAAGGGGACGATCTTGGAGATCTTGCCGCCCCCGGTGGTGGAGGGCATGGCCATGATGGCCCGGCCGCCCTTGCTCATATTGGCCCCCCGGACGAAGTCGATCTGGCCGCCTACGCCGGAGATCTGCCGCAGGCCGGCGGAGGTGGACACCACCTGGCCCATGATGTCGATCTGGACGCAGGAGTTGATGGACACCAGATTGTCGTTCTGGGCGATGACGTAGGGGTCGTTGACGTACTGCACGGGGTACATGGCCACGGCGGGGTTGTTGTCCACGTAGTCATAGAGGCGGCGGGTGCCCATGAGGAAGGTGGCCACGCTCTTGCCCCGGTGGAGGGTCTTCTTCTGGTTGGTGATGTTGCCGGCCTCCACCAGCTCCACCACGCCGTCGGAGAACATCTCCGAGTGGATGCCCAGGTCATTCTTCTCCTTCAGGAAGAGGAGGACGGCGTCGGGGATGGCGCCGATGCCCAGCTGAAGGGTGTCGCCGTCCCGGATGAGTTGGGCCACGTTCTTGCCGATGCCCCGCTCCACGTCCCGGATTTTGGGGGGGGCCAGCTCGATGACGGGCAGGTCGGTCTCCACGATGCAGTCCAGCTGGGTGACGTGGAGGAAAGCATCCCCCAAGGTGCGGGGCATCTGCTTGTTCACCTGGGCGATGACCAGGTCGGCCACCTCGGCGGCGGTTTTGGTATAGTCCACCGAGACGCCCAGGCTGACGTAGCCGTGCTCATCGGGGGGAGAGACCTGGATCATGGCCACGTTGGGGTGGAGGATCTCCTCCAGGACGGAGGGGATCTCCGAGAAGAACACGGGGGTGAAATCGGCCCGGCCCTCCGCGGCGGCGGCCCGGGTGGTGGCCCCCAGGAAAAAGCTATTGTGGTGGAAGTTGCGGTCATACTCGGGCTTGCAGTACTCTGCCTTGCCCATGGCCACCATGTGGACGATCTCCACGTTTTCATACTGGTCGGCGTTGGCCACCATGGCATCCAGAATGTAGGACGGCTCGCCGGTGGCGTGGGCCACCACGACGCGGTCGCCAGATTGGATGCGGCGGACGGCCTCTTCCGCCGAGCAGCAGTGTTCTTGGTACCAGGTTTTCCAATCCATATGGGGTTCCTCCTTCTTAGCCCTGGTCGTGGGCCCGGGCGCGTTGCATCATCGCCCGGGCCTGGGCCAGCAGGGAATCGTCCACGGTGTGGACCAGGATGACCTCTTTCAGATCTGGAAGCAGAGGCATCAATTGTCCCTCAATGAGGGTTTCGTTGGTCATGGTGGCGGCGGGGCAGCCGGCGCACTGACCCAGCATCCGCAGGCGGAGGATGCCGTCCTGGAAGCTCACCAGTTCGGCGTCGCCTCCGTGGGCACGGAGGGCGGGGCGGACCAGTTCATCCAGCAGTTGTTCCAGTTTCGTGGTTGAAGTCATCGGGTTTGCCTCCTGTTTCGTGGGGATTCCAAGTTAAGTTGCTTCGTTAGTCTTCTTTTACGTGGGCGATGCGCTTGGCCAGCAGCTTCTTGCCCTCGATGTCACCCTGGCGGGCGATCATGACCCGCTGGGCCTGGGGAGAGCCAGCCCCGTGGAGGGACTCGGTGCGGTAACCAACAGCCCCGGCGCCCAGGGAGAGGTTCTCAATGAGGCGGAGGATGCGCATGCGGTTCTCGGCGGTGGTGCCGGTGCCGTTCTTCATGTACTTCTGGACCCAGGGACCGGTGAACTCGCCCTTGAGGTCGGCGTCGGACAGGCAGGTGCCCACGGCGCCGCCGGCCAGGTCTTCGGCGATCCGGGCCATCTCGTAGGGGAAGCGGGTGACGTTCTGCTTGCAGACGTTGGCCAGCAGGAGGTTGATGAGGTAGTTGCCGGAGGCGGTCTTGGTGCCCTCGGCGGAACATGCGATGCCGCAGGAATACATGGTCTCGTTGAGGTGGATCATCTCGATGATCTTATCCTTGATGTGGCTGGCCTTGGGCACGCCGTTGTAGTCTGCGGCCACGGCAGCGGCGCCGATGAGCACGTCGCCCACGCCCACCTTGCAGCCGCCGTAGCTCTGACGGTGGTAACCGGCGAAGCGCTCCACCAGCATGGTGGCGAACTCGGTCTCGCCGTTGAGGTAGATGTTCTCGTTGGGGATGAACACGTCGTCAAAGACCACCAGCAGCTCCACGCCGCCGAACTGGGCGTTGCCCACGTCGATGTCGGTGCCTTCCAGCTTGCGGGTGTCGCAGCTCTGGCGGCCGACGATCATGAACAGGCCCTCGGCGTTGGCGGGGGCGGAGAAGGAGATGGCATAGTCCTTGTCATCGGGACCCATGGCCTGGGTGGGCATCACCAGCACCTGGTGGGAGTTGCACATGCCGGTCTGGTGGGCCTTGGCACCCCGGACCACGATGCCGTCGGGCCGGCGCTCCACCACCCGCATGAACATATCGGGGTCCTCCTGCTTGTGGGGGGGCAGGGAACGGTCGCCCTTGGGGTCGGTCATGGCGCCGTCGATGGTCCAGTCCTTCTGCTGGGCCTCGGTGAGGAACTTCAGGAAGTTCTCGTGGTACTTGGTGCCGTACTTCTGGTCTACCTCATAGGAGGTGCTGTAGACGGCGTTGATGGCGTCCATGCCTACGCAGCGCTGGAAGCAGGCACCGGTGGCCTGGCCCAGCAGGCGCTGCATCTTGACCTTTTTGATGAGGTCGTCGGTGGACTGGTGGATGTGGGTGAAGCGGTTGATCTTTTCCCCGGTGAGGTGGGAGGTGGCGGTCATCAGGTCCTGGTAGTGGGGGGCCTGGGCCAGGTCGTAGGTCATCTTTACGGAGTTGACGGAGGGGCGGAGGATGGGGTCGTCCACGGGGTTCTCCACCTTTTTGCCAAACATATACACGCGCAGGTTCAGGGCCCGCAGGCTCTCGACATATTCATTACCGGTCATCAGTGCCATAGTAGATACTTCCTTTCTTTTCTGCTCGGTGATTTTTTCAGGTTACATTGCCAAACTCTTGTGTACCTCGTTGTCAGCGAAGGGAGGAGGATTGGCAGGTCTGCCCCAATATACAAGCAATTTATGTGCCAACTTGAATTGTTTTTTTGCTTTTTCAGAAAAAAGAGAAAAAACACGAAAAAAGAGGAAAAAACCTCCCGGAATATCCGCCCCGCCTTGCGGATGTTCCGGGAGATTTTTCAAAAAATGGAAAAAGAGGAAAGAATATATCGGGTTAGCATTGGCGAATTAGACGAAAACCCATTCAAATTTGAAACGAGCATCAAAAAATGAAACAAGATGGGGCGGGCCCTCTCGGGGAAAGGCGTTTTAAAAATGAATCACCTATTCCTCCGGGGAAAGGAGCCCCAGGGCTTGGTACTTTTTCTTCCGGCGGAGGAAGGTGGCCGGGTCCATCTGGGCCAGCCGGGCGGCGGCCCGAAGGGAAGGGGCCTGGGCCAGGGCCTGGGCGATGAGGGCGGCCTCAAAACGGTCCACCTGGGTTTGGAGGGGTTCCCCGGTGAGGGTGGGGGCGGGGGCAGGCGCGGCGGTATCCTGTGTGGGGGCGCCGTAGGTGGGGGAGATGGTCCGAGGGGCGTGGAGGGTGCTGCCGTCCAGGATGGCCAGGTCTTGGGGCTGGATCTGCTCACCGTCGCTCATGATGAAGGCGCGCTCCATGACGTTGCGCAGTTCCCGGACGTTGCCTGGCCAGTTGTACTGGAGGAGGAGGGCCTCGGCCCCGGGGGTGAGGGATTTCTTGTGCTCATAGGTCTGGTTGAGTTCGTCGATCACCGAGCGGGCCAGTTTGGGAATGTCCAACTTCCGCTCCCGCAGGGGCGGGACGCGGACGGGAAAGACGCTGAGGCGGTAGTAGAGGTCCTCCCGGAAGGTGCCCTCGGTGACGCATTTTTGCAGGTCCCGGTTGGTGGCGGCGATGACCCGGACGTCGATGGAGATGGGTTTGCTGCCCCCCACCCGGGTGAGTTCTCGCTCCTGGAGGACCCGGAGGAGCTTGGTTTGGGTGGCCAGGGAGAGTTCCCCCACCTCGTCCAGGAAGATGGTGCCCTCGTTGGCCACCTCGAAGAGGCCGGCCTTCCCCTCCCGGTTGGCGCCGGTGAAGGCACCCCGCTCGTAGCCGAAGAGTTCGCTTTCGGCCAAACTCTCTGGGATGGCACCGCAGTTGACCCGGATGAAGTTCTTCCGGGCCCGGGGGGAGTGCTGATGGATGTAGGAGGCGATGCGCTCCTTACCGGCACCGGTCTCCCCTTGGATGAGGATGACCGTGTCCAGCTGGGCGGCCCGGCCCACGATGCGCAGCAGGTTTAGGGTGGCGGGGTCCTCGGCCACCATTTGGGAGGAGCCCAGCAGTTGGTTGCGGATGACCTCAATCTCCTGTTGGTACCGGGAAGAAAGGCGGCGCTGCTGGTCCAGGGTCTCCTGGAGGGAGACCAGTTCGGAGATGTCCCGAACGTTGGTGACCACCAGGCAGACCTGGTCGTTCTCATCATAAATGGGGGTGCTGGTGACCAGGGCCTGCTTGCCGGTGACGAAGGACTGGTTGGCGGTGTAGGAGTGGCCGATCTCCAGGGCCTGAAGGGTGGCGGAGTTGGAGATGAGGCCCCGGCGGACCAGTTCATCCATGGGGATACCCAGCACGTCCTGGGCGGACAGGCCGGAGATGACCTCATAGGAATGGTTGACCCAGATGGGCACAGCCTGGCCGTTGGTGATGAAAATGCCATCGAAGGAGCTCTCCAGAATGGCGAAGAAGCAGGGCAGGGTGGCCAGCTGGCTGGGTACGGTGGGAAGGGAGGGGTTTTTGGGGAGATAGACGCGGTCGCGTTCCATGAAATCACCTCGCTGTTCTGCTCCCTACTTTAATATAGGAGGGAAGGCAATGTCAATGGGAGGGGGGGCCTTAGAGCGGGGGAGACGGTGCCGGAAGAGGAAAAATCTTAGAAAAATCAAAAAATTTGCAATGACGTGTACGAAAACGTCCCCGTAGAAGGGGTGTTCCAGGGGTGGTTGAGGAGGGATGCCGATGAAAACGGAAGGATTGGCGCGGCAGCAGGTGCTGCGGGAGATGATGGACCTGGCCATGGGCCGGGCCAACGACGCGGTAAAGCTGGCCTACCTGGACCAGGACGGCCTGGGCCAGATCGACGGGCTGGATCTGCGGTGCCTGACGGAGTTCAAGCGCAGCAGCAACGGGGCGGTGGAGGTCAAACTCACCGACCGGGTGGCGGTGCTGGAGAAGCTCCTGGAGCAGCAGAAGGCGGAGGAGGACGGTTTGGGGGCCTTCCTGGAGGCCATGGACCGGCCGGCGGCCCCGGAGGGGATGTGTTCCCAGCGGTGAGGCTGCAATTTTCGGACAGGCAGAAGCAGGTCCTGGGGTGGTGGAGCCGGGGCTCCCCCCACCGGGACCGGGATGCCATTGTGTGCGACGGGGCGGTGCGCAGCGGGAAGACCCTGTGCCTGGGGCTGTCCTTCTTCCTGTGGAGCATGAGCCGGTTCCGGGGGCAGCAGTTTGCCCTGTGCGGCAAGACCACGGAATCGGTGCGGCGGAACCTGCTGGCCTCGGTGCTGCCGGTGCTGGGCGGGCTGGGGTTTCAGTGGGAGGAGCAGCGGGGACGGAACCGGCTGACGGTGCGGTATGGCCGGGTGGAGAACACCTACTTCCTCTTTGGGGGGATGGACGAGGGCAGCGCCGCCCTGATCCAGGGGATCACCCTGGCGGGGGTGCTGCTGGACGAGGTGGCCCTGATGCCCCGGTCCTTCGTGGAGCAGGCCTGCGCCCGGTGCTCGGTGACGGGGGCCAAGTTCTGGTTCTCCTGCAACCCGGCGGGGCCGGGGCACTGGTTTTACCGGGAATGGATCTGCAAGGCGGAGGAACGGAACCTTCTCCACCTGCGGTTTCGGATGGAGGACAACCCCACCCTCTCCCCGGAGACCCGGCAGCGGTACGAGCGGACCTTTCAGGGGGCCTTTTACCGGCGGTTCATCCTGGGGGAGTGGACGGCGGCAGACGGGCTGGTGTACGACTTCTTTGACGAGGGGATGGTCCAGCCGGTGCCCCAGGGGCCGGCCCGGCGGTGGATCCTCTCCTGCGACTACGGGACGGTGAACCCCACCTCCATGGGGCTGTGGGGGGAGTACGGCGGGGTGTGGTACCGGGTGGCGGAGTACTACTACGACGCCCGCCAGGCCCGGCGGCAGCAGACCGACCAGGAGTATGCCCAGCGGCTGGCGGAGCTGGCCGGGGGGCGGGCCATTGAGGCGGTGGTGGTGGATCCGTCGGCGGCCTCCTTTCTGGAGACGCTGCGCCGGGCGGGGTGGAACGTGCGCAAGGCGGACAACGAGGTGCTCTCGGGCATCCGGCGCACGGCGGATGCCCTGAAGAACGGGCGCATTGTGATCTGCGAGCCCTGCCAGGATGCCATCCGGGAGTTTGGATCCTACTGCTGGGACCTACATTCCGGGGACCAGGACCGGGTGCGCAAGGAGGATGACCACGCGATGGACGAGATCCGTTACTTTGTGGCCACGGTGGTGAGCCCCGCGGAGCGGGGGGCGTCATTTTACGCGGGGTATGTGGAGCGGCCCCGCTGAGGAAAGGAGGAAACCATGGGATTTTGGAACAGGCGGCCGAAGGAGGAGACCCCACCGCCGGCCCCGCCCCAGCTGCGGCCGGCGGAGCGGCACCCCTTCGCCTTGATCGATGGGTATGTTCCCCTGCACGAGCCGGCCTTTGACCTGTACCGGGCCATTCGAGAGGCGGTGCCGGTGGTGGACGCGGCCATTCGGAAGTTGGTGCGCTTGGCCGGCGGCGTGGGGGTGACCTGCCCGGACAAGGGGGTGGAGGCGGCGCTGAACCACTTCCTGCGCACGGTGCCGGCGGGGTGGAACCAGCAGGGCATCCAGGCCTTTTTGGACAGCTACCTGGACTGCCTGCTCACCTGCGGCCGGGCGGTGGGGGAGATCGTCCCCAGCCGGGACGGGCGGGAGATCGCGGCGGTGCTGTGCGGGCGGGTGTCGGACATCCAGGTGCGGGAGGGGGACTCCCCCCTGGAGGTGGTGCTGGCCCAGAAACGGCCCGACGGGTCGGTGGAGGACCTGCCAAGGCAGGAGCTCCTCCTCTTTACCCCGTACCACCCCAGCCCGGAGAACCCCTATGGGGTGTCCCTGCTGCGGAGTATGCCGTTTCTGGCGGGGGTGCTGCTGAAGATTTACCAGACCCTGGGGGCCAACTGGGAGCGGGCGGGGAACGTCCGGTTTGCCGTGGTCTACAAACCCGACGGGGAGGCCGACCCCCGGCAGGTGAAGGAGCGCAGCCAACTGCTGGCCCAGCGGTGGTCCGAGGCCATGGGAAGCACCCGGACCGGTTCGGTGCGGGACTTTGTGGCGGTGGGGGATGTGGAGATCCGTGTGATCGGCGCGGAGTGCGACATCCCCGACTGTCAGGCGCCGGTGCGGCTGCTGCTGGAGCAGCTTATCTCCCAGACGGGGATTCCCCCGTTTCTGCTGGGGCTGAACTGGTCCTCCACCGAGCGGATGAGCAGCCAGCAGGCGGACATCATGACCAGCGAGCTCACGGCTCTGCGGCGGACCCTGACCCCGGTGGTGGAGAGGATCTGCGCCCTGTGGCTGCGGCTGCACGGGAAGGACAGCGACGTTCAAGTGGAGTGGGAGGAGATCAACCTCCAAGACCAGGTGGAGGAGGCCCGGGCGGCCCTCTACCGCCAACAGGCCCGGCAGCTGGAGGGGGAGCAGCCCACCCGGCCCAGCCAGGCGCCACCGAAAACGCATGGAGAGGAGGAGACCCATGGAGACAGTACGGAAACAGACCAGAACCCAAGCTGACCCTGTGGAGGGGGAACTGGCAGCCATCAACGCCCTGGGGAACACCAGCCTGACGGCAGAGGAGGTGTACCCCTTCGGGGTGCGGCTGTGTGACAACCAGACCGACCGGGACCTGGAGTACTTCGCCCGGGCGGATTTGGAGCAGCTGGCAGAACTCTTTGTGGGAAAGACGGGGATCTTTGACCACAGCTGGAGCGCCAAGGACCAGCGGGCCCGGATCTACCGCACGGAGCTGGTGGAGGAGCCCGGGGTGGTCACCGAGGCCGGGGAGCCGGGGTGTTACCTGAAGGGCTATGCCTACATGCTCCGCACGGCGGAGAACGCGGGGCTCATTGCGGAGATCGAAGGGGGGATCAAGAAGGAGGTCAGCGTCAGCTGCGCGGTGCGCCGGCAGGTGTGCTCCATCTGCGGCCATGACATCCACGACCGGGGCCAGTGCAGCCACGGAAAGGGGCAGGTCTATGGGGAGAAACGGTGCATCGTGCGCCTGGCAGAGCCCACGGACGCCTTTGAATGGTCCTTCGTGGCGGTGCCTGCCCAGCCCAGGGCAGGGGTGGTGAAGGGCTTCCAGCCGGGGACCACCTTGCGGCAGGCCCTGGCGGCCTGGGACCGGGACGGGGTCTGGCAGGCGGAGCTGGACCAGCTGGAGAAGGAGGCCGCCGCAGGGCGGCGGCATCTGGAGGACCTGCGCCGGGAGACGGTGCGCTTGGGCCTGCTGGCGGAGCCGGCCCTGGGGGAAGCGACCTTGCAGGGCATCGCCGGCAAGCTGAACCAGGAGGAGCTGGAGGCCCTGCAGGCCTGCTATACCAGGCGGCTGGAGGGGCAGCTCCCCCTGCCGGTGCAGCTGCACTACGGCGGGGAGACAACCCAGGAGGGGGCGGAGCGGGACCGCTCCTTCGTGATTTGAGAAAGGGAGGAAGACAGATGAGCGTGGCATTTGACGGCATGGACAACCTGGTAGTGACCTTCCGGTGCAGCGGTACGGTGGAGGCGGGCAGCCCCGTCATCCTCAGCGCCAACGACACGGTGGCCGACGGGGGGACGGGCAAAGTGCCCATCGGCGTGCTGCTGCAGAAGCGGGGGAACTACGCGGCGGTACAGATCCGGGGGTATGTGACCCTGCCCTACACCGGCACGGCCCCGGCGCTGGGCTGGCAGGAACTGGTGACCAACGGCAGCCAGGGCCTGCGGACGGTGACCACCGGCGAGACGGGCAAGGCCTGCCTGGTGGTCCGGGTGGACGCGGCGACAAGCACCCTGGGGCTGTTTCTTTGAGCAGAAAGGAGAGGGAACCATGGCATATTCCTATGAGACGGTAAGACTGGACAAGGGGATGTACGGCGAGGCCGGGCATTCCTTTACCCAGGTGTTGGAGAAGTGTGACCCCTCGGAGCAGTACCGGGGGACGCCGCTGGAGCACCTGGACGCCTTTCAGCGGCAGCTGAAGCGGTTTGACATCAAGGTGAAGGGGGCGGGCTCCGACGTGGTGGCCAAGTTCTTTGCCACTTGGGAGTCGGCGGTGCTCTTCCCCGAGTACGTGGCCCGGGCGGTGCACCAGGGGATGGAGGAGAACGACATCCTGCCCCAGATGATCGCCACGGAGACCCGGATCAGCGGGCTGGACTACCGGTCCCTTGCCTCCACCCCCACGGAGGAGGAAAAGCAGCTGAACCTGGTGGCCGAGGGGGCGGCCATCCCGGAAACCCGGGTGCACACCCAGGAAAACCTGGTGCAGCTGCACAAGCGGGGACGGATGCTGGTGGCCTCCTACGAGGCCATCCAGTTTCAGCGGCTGGATTTGTTCTCGGTGACTTTGCGGCAGATCGGGGCCTACATCAGCCGGATGCAGGTGGCTGACGCCATCGACGTGCTGCAGAATGGGGACGGGAACGAGAACGCCGCCCCCGTGTACACCGTGGGCACCGACCCCATCGCCGGCACGGCGGGGACGCTGACCTATGAGGCGCTGGTGGACTTTTGGAGCCAGTTTTCCCCCTACGCCATGAACACCCTGGTGGTGGGGGATGCCATGGCCCGGATCCTGAAGCTCCCGGAGATGCAGGACGGCACGGCGGGGCTGACCTTCCAGGGCACCGGGCAGCTGGTGACCCCCATGGGGGCCACCCTGCTCCGCAGCAGCGCGGTGCCCAGCGGGACCATTCTGGGGCTGGACCGGAACTACGCCCTGGAGATGGTGCGGGCCAGCGACGTGCTGGTGGAGTACGACAAGCTCATCGACCGGCAGCTGGAGCGGGCGGCGGTGACCTCCATTGCCGGGTTTGCCAAGATCTTTACCCCGGCGGCCAAGGTGCTGCAGATCGGCACCGCCCCCGCCGAGCCGGAGGAGCCCTGATGGCGGGGCGGGAGGATGTGCTGGACCTGGCCCTGGCCTTTGCCGGGCGGGCGCTGACGGAGGGGGAGGAGGGGGTCCTCTCCCTCCTGTGTGAGACCGCCTGGGACCGGTGGGCAGGCCAGCTCCGAGATGGGGTGACTGTGGAGGACTGCGGCCAGGTGATGGCGGTGGCGGCGGCCTGGACGGCCCTGTCCGCCGTGGCCGGGGCGCTGGAACAGAGCCAGCCGGTGCCGGTGTCCTTCACCGCCGGGGACCTGCGGGTGGACCGGGGCAGCGGGGGGATGGACGCCTGTGCCCGGAGCCTGGGCCGGCAGGCCGAGGCCCTGATGGCCCCCTTTGTCCGGGACGAGGCCTTTGCCTTTTGGGAGGTGGAGGGATGAGCTTTGCCGGGGTGTTTGACGCCATCGCCGCCCGGTATGGCCAGGTGGTGACGGTGGCCAAGGACGGGGTGACCCTGGGGTCCGGCCGGGCGGTGCTGCGGCCGATGCTGGACCGAAAGTCCCAGTTCTTCCCCACGGACTTAGGTCTGGCCCGGGTGGAGGAGACCCTCTGCCTGGGCCAGGCGGGGCTTCCCTTTTCCGAGGCGGCGGGAGTTTGGACGGTGACCCAGGGGGAGACGGTGTATGCCGTGGTAAACCTCCGCCCGGTGCGGGCGGGGGAGGAGAGGATCTATTGGCGGGCGGTACTCCGCCGGCGGGAGGAGGGAGGATCGTGAACACCACGCTGACGGCCCTGCGCCAGGCCATGACGGACTTCTTGGCGGGGGAGGGCATCCCCGCCCTCACCGCCTGGCCCAGGGAACCGAGAGAGGAAGGGACCACGCCGGTGGCGGTGGTGCAGATCCAGGAAGTGCGGGCCAGCGGAGGGGGATTTCAGAACTACCTGGGGCAGACCTACGACCCGGCGGCCAAGACCTGGACGGAGACCTATGGCCAGCAGGTGGGGGTGACCTTTGCCCTCACCCTCTACAGCCCGCGCCAGGCGGGGGAGGCTGGGTGCCGGGCACTGGCCGACCAGGTGGCGGCGACCTTCCTCACCGGGGGCCCGGCGGGGTTTGCCGTGGAGAAGTGGACCCTGGGGGAGGCCGCCTTTGATGCCCAGTGGGGGATGTTTCGGGTGAAGCTCCAGGCCCACTGCCGGGGGTGGCTGGTGGCCCGGACCCAGGAGAGCGGAGAGATTGTGGGATTTGCAGTGAAAGGAGAGGTGGTGCTATGAGCACAACGGTGACAAGCCATCTGCGGCCGGGGGTGTACTCGGTGTACGAGGCCTCCGCGGTGGTGGGGCGTTCTCCCCGGCGGGGCTGGGCCGGGGTGGTGGGCCTGAGCGAAGGGGGCACCCCGGGGAAGGTCTATCCCCTGGGCACCCAGGCCGAGGCGGCCCAGGCCTTTGGCAAGGAGGACAACCTCACCCAGCTGGTGCAGGTGTGCATGGCCAACGGGGCGGCCCGGGTGCTGGCGGTGCCCGTGGAAGACAGCAGCGGGTATGCCGCCGCCTTTGCCCTGCTGGCCCAGGAGGAAAACCTGAAGGTGGTGGTCTGCGACAGCGAGACCCTCACGGTGCAGCAGGCCCTGCGGGACCATGCGGCGTCTGCGGCCCAGGACCGGAAGGAGCGCATTGCCGTGGTCCCCGGGGGCGCCGGGGAGACGGTGACCCAGCTGACCACCCGGGCGGCCAGCCTCAACAGCGAGCGGGTGGTGCTGGTGGCCCCGGGGGAGACGGCCCAGGACGGGGGCGCCCGGGTGGCCGCCGCCCTGGCCGGGGCCATCTGCGGGGAGGCAGACCCCGCCCGCCCCTTCGGCGGGGCGGCCCTCCAGGGGATCGGCAGTTTGGCCACCCGATACAGTGAGAGCGAGGTGGACACCCTCCTCCAGGGGGGCGTGACCCCGGTGGAGCTGGTGGGGGGCGTGTGCTCGGTGATCCGAGGGGTGACCACCCGCACCAAGACCGGGGAAGCGGCGGATGCCACCTGGCGGGAGCTGACCACCATCCTGGTGGTGGACGATGTGATCCCCAGCATTCGGGCGGCCCTGGGGGCCAAGTTCGCCCGGGCTAAGAACACGGCCCAGACCCGGGGGGCGGTGCGGTCCCAGGTGATTTTGGAGCTGGAGGGGAAGGTGGCTGCGGAGATCATTTCCGGCTACGGGGAGGTCACCGCCCAGGCCCTGGAGAGCGACCCCACGGTGTGCCTGGTGACCTTCTCCTTCACGGTGGCCCAGGGGCTCAACCAGATCTGGCTCAGCGCCCAGATCACGGTGTAAGGAGGGAGGATCTATGGCAGCAACCATCATTCCCACCAGCCGGGACATCTACCTGGAGGTGGACGGCAAGAAGGTGGCGGTGGTCCAGAGCTACACCGCCCAGACCACCAAGACCAGCACCACGGTGGAGGCCTTTGGCGAAAGTGAGCCGGTGGCCACCATTCCGGGGCAGCACCAGCATGTGCTGGAACTCACCCGAATCTACGCCACCGACGAGGCCCTGGCCGACGGGATCGACTTTTACAGCCTGGAGGATTTTAGCCTGGTGATCTGTAAGCCGGACCGCCGGGTGATCTACAGCGGGTGCCAGTGGAGTAAGATCGGTGAGAGCGGCACCCTGGGGGCCGCGGTGGTGGAGAAGGTCACCGTGGTGGCCGGCAGAAGGGTGGAGACGAACCTATGACCATTCCAGACTGGCTGCGGCTGCGCACGGCCCCGGGCGGGGCCAGGCAGCCCACGGGGGAGGTTTTCCTCCCCCTCACCGCCCAGCAGGCGCTGGAGGCCCGGCGGGAGGCTCTGGCCCTGGCGGAGGACGAGGGGGCGCTGGCCCTCTGTGCCAACGCCTGCCTGGTGGCCCGGGGGGTGCGGAAGGGGAGGCGGCCCTTCCCCTCGGGCAAGGCGGTGCTGGCGGCCTATGGGCCGGAGGAGATCGAGGCCCTGGCCCGGCGGTGGGCGGCCTGGAACCAGAGGGAGGGCCTGGGGCCAGACTTGGCGCCCGGGCGGCTGGAGGGCCTGAAGGCCCAGCTGGCCGACTTGCCCTGGCAGCGGCTGCAGTGGCGGGTGCTCCGCCAGTTCCGGGCCCTGCCCACCGAGGGGCGGGCCAGGGCCATGACCGGAGAGGACTATCTGTGGTGCGCGGCCAACCTCCTCTTAGACGGGGAGGAGGCCCTGGACCAGCTCTGCCCCCACTGCCGGCAGGAAGCCGAGGCGGGCCGGTGCCCGGTGTGCGGCCGGGCTGCCGGCCAGACCGACCACGGGACCAACCCCGCCTTTGACTGGGCCCGGTTCACGGCGTTAAAGGAGGAGACCGAGACGTGAGGGACTACTTGGCCCCCCTGGTGGGGGAGACGGAAGACGGGACGGAGGCCCTCCTGCCTGAGGAGCAGACGATCTTGGCCCGGCGGTGGAGGTTTTCTGGAGAAGGCTGGTTGGAACCGGCGGAGGGCGGGCCCCTGCCGGAAGGGGGAGCGGAGGCACCTCGGCCCGAGGCGGGCCAGGGGGATCTCCCGGCGGCGGGCCCCGGTGCCGGACAGGAGAATGTTTTGGCGGGCCTGCTGGCGGGGGCGGTCCAGGAGGGCAGCCTCCCTCCCCTGCCTCGGGGGCAGGGGGTGGGAGAACTGTCCCACCGCCTGGCGCGGACTGCCCAGGCCGTCCGGTGGCTGGCAGGCGGGGGAACTGCGGGCACGGTTCCCCTGCCCTCCCCTGTGCCTGGGGAGAGGGGGACGGACTGGGCCGCCCTGGACCGGGCGGTGGAGCGGGACGCCCGGCGGTATGACCGGGGGTTCCCCCTGTATTGAGACCATGGAGAGAGGAGGATGGGCATGGAACTGCGCCCCATGCAGTACAAGGGGTTCGTGTGGCCCCACAACCCCAGGACCTACACCATCACCTATGACCGGCAGGTGGCAGTGCACAAGGTGCCCTTTGGCCGGTACGCCATGCAGGATCTGGGGATGACCCACCGGGTGATGCGGGGGGAGGGGGAGTTTGTGGGGCCGGAGGCCTACGACACCTTCCGGGCCCTGGCCTCGGTGTTTTACGAAGGCGGGCCGGGGACCTTGCTCCACCCGGTGTGGCAGAGTGCCCAGGTCTACTTCGTGGCCCTGGCCCTGACTCAGGAGCCCCGGAAGGACTATGTGCGGTACACCTTTACCTTCTGGGAGACCTACAGCCGCTACCGGGACACCTTGGCCCCGGCGGGGGCCTCCGACGAGGGGAGCGCGCCCCAGACCGGGGGTGGGACGACCTCTCCCGGGGGGCGGACCCACACCGTGGCCCAGGGGGAGACCCTGTGGGGCATCGCCCAGGCCTGGGGGGTCACCTTGGGGGAACTGCTGGCGAAGAACCCCCAGCTGAAGAACCCCAACGTGATCCAGCCGGGGCAAGTGCTGATGATGCCATGAGGAGGGATGCCTGTGACCACGTGGACGTTGACCTGCTATGACGGCCGGACCTATCCCCTGCCCACCCCTCTGGCCTGGCGGCTGGAGTACGGGGTGGGGGACCCCTGCGACAGCTTCTGGGTGAAGACCCTGTGGACGGAGGGGGAGGAGGCCATCTTGGCCGACCTCACCCGCCTCCAGGTGACCCAGGGAGGCGAAACCCTGTTCCTGGGGGTGGTGGACGAGTGCGAGACCTGCTGGGGGCCGGAGGGGTGTACGGCCACCTTCTCCGGCCGGGGGATGCAGGCCCTGCTGCTGGACAACCAGGCCGAGGCGGCGGACTTCGGCCTGGCCACTTGGGAGGCCATCCTGGCCCGGTATGTGAGCCCTTATGGGATCGCCCTGGACCGGGGGGTGAGCTTGCCGGCGGCAGCGGGGTTCTCCGTGGCCTCAGGGAGCAGCTGCTGGAAGGTGGTCTACGACTTTGCCCGGTACCACGGCGGGGTGACGCCGCGGTTTACCCGGGCGGGGAAGCTGGCCCTCCACCCCTGGGAGGACGGGGTGCCCCTGGTGCTGGACGGCGGGGCCCCGGTGACCCGGGTGGTCCGGCGGGACCAGCGGTACGGGGTGCTGTCCCAGGTGACGGTGAAGGACGTGTCCGGCTGGACCCGGCAGACGGTGGTGAACGAGGCCTTCCAGGCCAAGGGCGGCCAGTGCAGCCGGGTTCTCCTGCTGCCCCGGAAGACGGGGTACCAGGCCCGGCGGTACCAGGCCCAGTTCCAGCTGGACCGGTCGGCTGCCCAGCTGCGGACGGCGGAGGTGACGGTGGCCCTGCCCTTTGCCGCCTGGCCCGGGGACCTGGTGGACCTGGAAGGCTGGGGCGGCGGACGCTGGCGGGTGCGGGAGAGCAAAGTGACCCTGGGGGAGGGGGGCTATGAGACCACCCTGGTCCTGGCCGACCCCCAGGCGGTGTTCTGAGAGGAGGCAAGCGTATGTGGATGGCAAAGACGTCCCAGACCGATCCCCTGGCCGAGCCCGGGGCGGAACTGGGGCAGGTGACCCTGGCCGGCCCCCCGGTGGGGGTGGCCCTGGCGGGGGAGCGGCGGAACGTGACGGTGTGCCTGCCTGGGGGCTACCACTGGACCCCCCAGCCGGGGCAGGCGGTGCTGGTGGTGAAAAGCGGACCGGAGGGATCTCCCTGCCTGGTGGGCGCCCCGGAGGCAGAAGGGACGGTCCCCGGTGAGGTGTGGCTCTCCGTGGCCCCCGGGGTGGGGGTCCGGCTGACGAAGGACGGGAAACTCCGCCTCCAGGGGCCGGTGGAGGTGGACGGTACCCTCACGGTGAACGGGCAGGAGGTGGTCCCATGACTGCCCTCCTGCGGAATGGGGACTACTGCCCCGACGGCATGGGGGGCTTCCGCCAGGCCTGGGGCGGGGAGGAAGTCCTGGAGCGGGTGCTCTTCCAACTCACCGCCCGGCGGGGAAGCTTTCCGTTGCTGCCCCAGGTGGGCAGCCGGCTCTACCTCCTGGGCCGGGAGAAGCCGGCGGCCCGGGGGACCGTGGGGGCGGGGTATGCCGCCGAGGCCCTGGCGGAGGTCCCCGACCTCCAGGTGACGGGGGCCACCTGGGACGAGGGGGGCCAGCGCCTCCACGTGGAACTGAAATGGAAGGGGGCGCCCCTCACGGCGGAGGTCCCCCTGTGAGAGAAGGGAGTGAAGGACATGAAGACAGCGGAAGCGATCTATGACGAGATGGCCGACCAGTTTGCCCAGGAGACGGGGATGGAACTGGCGGGGGCCGGGGAGATGGCGGTGCGGCTGCGGGCCCTGGCGGCCCAGGTCTACGGCCTGTACCTGGAGAGTGCATGGACCCGGAAGCAGTGTTTCCCCCAGACCGCCACCGGGGAGGATTTGGACAGGCACGCCTTTCTCCGGGGCATCACCCGGCTGCCGGCCAGCCGGGCGGCGGGGACCCTGCGGTTCTCCGTCCAGACGGCGGGGACGGCGGACCTGCCCATCCCCCAGGGGACGGTGTGTTTGACGGCGGGCCTGGTGGCCTTTGCCACCACCCAGGATGGCGTGCTGGCCGCCGGGCAGACCCAGGTGGACCTCCCTGCCCAGGCGGTGGAGCCCGGCCCCGGGGGGAACGTGCCTGCGGGGACGGTGCAGACCATGTCGGTGGCGCCGGTGGGCATTGCCGCCTGCACCAACCCGTCCTCCTTCACCGGCGGCCGGGCGGCGGAGGGGGACGAGGCCCTGCGGGCGCGGGTCCTGGCCACCTACCGCCAGCTGCCCAACGGGGCCAACAAGGCCTACTATGCCCAGCAGGCCCTGGGGGTGGAGGGGGTGACGGCGGTGACCGTCCTGCCCAAGGCCCGGGGGCTGGGCACGGTGGACGTGGTGGTCACCGGGCCCAACGGCCTGCCGGGGGAGGACCTGGTGGACCAGGTCCAGGCCGTCCTAGAGGCCCAGCGGGAGATCGCCGTGGACCTCCAGGTCCGGGCCCCCACGGCGGTGACGGTGAACCTGGTGCTGTCGGTGCAGCCCCAGGCGGGGCTGCTGCCGGGGCCGGTGCTGGCCCGGGTGGAGGAGGCCATGGAGACCTGGTTTGACGGGACCATGCTGGGCCAGGACGTGCTGCTGGCCAAGATCGGCCAGCGCCTCTTCCAGGTGGAGGGGGTGGCCAACTATGCCATTGAGGGCCCCTCCGGCGACGTGTCCATCGACGAGGACGAACTGCCGGTGCTGGGAACCCTCTCGGTGGAGGAGATGTGAGATGGGACATGCACAGCAACTGCGAGACCTGCTGGCCCCTCTGGGGGTCTACCGGTGGGAGGGGACCTTCCAGTGGGGGGAACTGCAGAGCCAGGGGGCGGCCCTGGATCAGGTGGCGGAGGAATTGGAAGACACCCAGCAGGAGATGCACCTGGCTACCGCCCAGGGAGAGGGGCTGGACCGGATTTTGTCCCTCCTGGGCTGGGAGCGGGGGGAGGCGTCTGTGGAGGACCTGCGGGCCACCGCCGCTGCCCTGCTGCGGATTGGCGGAGGCAGCTTCACCCTGGCGGCCATGAACGACACCCTTCGGGGCTGCAGCCTGCCCGCCCGGGTGGAGGAGACGGGGGATCCCTTGAAGCTGAAGGTGATTTTCCCCCAGGCTGCGGGAATCCCCGCCGGGTTTGCCCAGGTCCAGGCCAGGGTGGAGGACATCCTGCCCTGCCACGTACAGGTGGAGTACCAGTTCGGGGAGGCAGAGTGATGGTCACGCCCCATCCCCCAAAGGGGGATGGGGCGTGACCATGGAAAGAGACACAAGTTCTGGTGCCCAAGTCACAGACCGGCCCCCAAACTTTGTGCAATAATTTACCTGTCGAAGTCTTGACGGCAGAGGACGGCAAGACTATAATGTGGATGTTGCCCCCAAAGGGGCACAAGATGATGTGTTACCGTTTTGTAATAAGTACAAGATGTGACATCATGTGAAATCTTTTCAGCGAAGGAGAGTCGCTCTATGACCATCGTGCAGCAGATTCGGAAACGGGACGGAAGAGTGGTCCCCTTCCATGAAAATAAGATCGCGGATGCCATCAATAAGGCCTTTGCGGCCACCTATAAGCCCGGGTACGAGGAGACTGCTGCCAAGCTGGCCCATGAGGTGGCCTCTGTGCTGGAGGTGGAGGGGAAGGATTGCCCCGAGGTGGAGCACATCCAGGACATCGTGGAGCGGGTGCTGATGGACAACGGCTATGTCCAGACCGCCAAGGCCTATATCCTCTACCGCTCTGAGCGCAGCCGGGCCCGGGAGATGAACACCCGCCTCATGAAGATCTATGAGGACATCACCTTCTCCTCCGCCAAGGACAGCGACATCAAGCGGGAGAACGCCAACATCGACGGGGACACCGCCATGGGCACCATGCTCAAGTATGGCAGCGAGGGGTCCAAGCAGTTCTACCAGATGTTCGTCATGAAGCCCGAGCATGCCCGGGCCCACGCCAGCGGGGACATCCATATCCACGACATGGACTTTGCCCCCATGGGCACCACCACCTGCACCCAGATCGACCTGATCAAGCTCTTTGACGGGGGCTTTTCCACCGGCCACGGCACCCTGCGGGAGCCCAATGACATCGCCTCCTACACCGCCCTGGCCTGCATCGCCATCCAGTCCAACCAGAACGACCAGCATGGCGGGCAGTCCATCGTGAACTTCGACTACGCCATGGCCATCGGAGTGCGGAAGACCTTCAAGCGGATCTACCGCCAGAACCTGGCCCGGGCCGTGATGCTGCTGGAGGGGGAGAGCGACCCCGAGAGTGCCATCAAGGCAAACCTCCAGAAGATCGAGGCTGAGACCGGCCTGTACCCCAAACTGGAGGACTGCGAGGCCTACTTTGAAGCAGAGCTCCCCTTCCTGCTGGAGCACTACAGCCAGGACGAGGCGGAGATGCGCAAGTGCCAGAAGTTCGCCCACGCCCGGGCCTGTAAGGAGACCGACCGGGCCACCTACCAGGCCATGGAGGCCCTCATTCACAACCTGAACACCATGCACTCCCGGGCCGGGGCCCAGACCCCCTTCTCCTCCATCAACTACGGTATGGACACCACCCCCGAGGGGCGGATGGCCATGAAGAACGTCCTGCTGGCCACCGAGGCCGGCCTGGGCAACGGGGAGACCCCCATCTTCCCCATCCAGATCTTCCGGGTGAAGGAAGGGGTCAACTACAACCCCGGGGAGCCCAACTATGATCTGTTCCAGCTGGCCATCCGGTGCTCGGCCAAGCGGCTGTTCCCCAACTTCTCCTTTATCGACGCCCCCTTCAACCTGCAGTACTACAAGGAGGGCCACCCGGAGACCGAGATCGCCTACATGGGCTGCCGCACCCGGGTCATCGGCAATGTGGTGGACCCGGACCGGGAGATCTGCAACGGCCGGGGAAACCTCTCCTTCACCACCATCAACCTGCCCCGGTTGGGCATCAAGGCCAAGGGGGATTTGAACGCCTTCTTTGAAAGCCTGGACCATATGATTGACCTGTGCGTGGACCAGCTGCTGGAGCGGTTTGAGTTCCAGTGCCGGAAGAAAGTGAAGAACGCCCCCTTCCTCATGGGGCAAGGGGTGTGGATCGACTCGGACAAGCTGGACTGGGACGACGAGGTCCGGGAAGTCCTCAAGCACGGCACCCTGTCCGTGGGCTTCATCGGCCTGGCAGAGACCCTGAAGGTCCTCATCGGCGAGCACCACGGGGAGAGCGAGCGGGCCCGGGTGCTGGGGCTGGAGATCATCGGCCACATGCGGGCCCGGATGGACGAGGAGAGCAAGAAGCGCAACCTGAACTTCTCCCTGCTGGCCACCCCTGCCGAGGGGCTCTCCGGCCGGTTCGTGAAGATCGACAAGGAGAAGTACGGCGTCATCGAGGGGGTCACCGACCGGGAGTACTACACCAACTCCTTCCACGTGCCGGTGTACTATCCCATCTCCGCCTATGACAAGATCGCCATTGAGGCCCCCTACCACGCCCTGACCAACGCCGGCCACATCAGCTATATCGAGATGGACGGCGACCCCACCGAGAACCTGGGCGCCTTCGAGCGGGTGATCCGCTGCATGAAGGAGAAGGGCATCGGCTACGGCTCGGTGAACCACCCGGTGGACCGGGACCCGGTGTGCGGCTTCTCCGGCATCATCGGGGACCAGTGCCCCGGCTGCGGGCGCCATGAGGATGACGTGCCCTTTGAACGGATTCGCCGGATCACCGGTTACCTGGTGGGCACCTTGGACCGCTTCAACAACGCCAAGCGAGCCGAGGAGCGGGACCGGGTGAAGCACAACGTTTGAGAGAAGCGCCCCCTCTCTCATTCGTGAATGAAATGTTGCAAAAAAGAGACCTGATTTCTCAGGTCTCTTTTTTTCTGCAAGTTTTTCCGGCAAAAGAACTGCGGGACAGGGAAAAATTGGGAGGCTTTTCTGAAAAATCATCAAAAATGCAGGAAAAATCCCCGCAAATTCTTTGAAGCAGCTGGGGAAATGCTCTTGCAAAACGAGGGTTATGGGACTATAATTTATGTGATCCTATTTTCATAAGCACGGGGAAAATGAAAGATAAGATAAAAAAACTGTAAAAATGATAAGGAAATCCTCTTTGTCAAAGGAGTGAAAAGAATGACCGAGTTCAAATCAGGGGTCGATTTGTCCCTGATGGAGGGTGTGCTTCGCCAGTATCAGGATGACGACACCAGCCTGATCATGATCCTCCAGCAGGCACAGTCGATCTATGGTTACCTGCCCCAGGAAGTGATCTACCATGTGGCCGAGCGGACGGGAAACAGCCCGGCCAAGGTGATGGGGGTAGCCACTTTCTATAGCTATTTCCGGCTGAAACCCATGGGGACCTACCAGATCATGCTCTGCGACGGCACCGCCTGCCACGTGAATGGGTCGGAGCGGATCCGCACGGCCATCAGCCAGGAGCTGGGCATTGCCAACGGGGAGACCACCGAGGACGGCCTGTTCACCCTCAACGAGGTGGCCTGCCTGGGCTGCTGCTCCCTGGCCCCGGTGATGATGATCAACGGCGACACCTACGGCAACCTCACCCCGGAAAAGGCCATCAAGATCCTCCGCAAGCTGCGGGAGCGGGAGTCCGGCAAGGGCATCCGTATCCTGGTGGGCCAGGGCAGCTGCGGCGTCTCCGCCGGGGCGGCCCGGGTGGCCAAGGTGATCTCCGGCCACAAGACGGCCACCGACAGCTTCACCGTGGAGACCACCGGGTGCATCGGCATGTGCTACCTGGAGCCCATTGTGGACATCTACGAGGGGGACCAACTCCTCCACCGCCTGGTGCGGGTCACCGAGACCGACGCCCTGGGCATCGTGGAGGCCGTGCGGAAGAACGACTTCTCCAAGCTGGAGGCCATGTTCATCAGCGACGAGGACGCCCGTTTCCTGAAGAAGCAGAAGCGGGTGGCCCTGCGCCACTGCGGCGTGGTGGACCCCACCAGCATCGACGACTATATCAACCACGACGGGTACAAGGCCCTGGACAAGGCCCTGCAGATGACCCCCGAGGAGGTCATCGAGGAGATCAAGGTCTCCGGCCTGGCCGGCCGCGGCGGCGCCGGCTTCCCCACCTGGTTTAAGTGGAACGCCGCCCGCAACGCCGAGGGGGAACACAAGCACCTCATCTGCAACGCCGACGAGGGGGACCCCGGCGCCTTCATGGACCGGGCCGTCATCGAGTCCGACCCCCACACCCTCATCGAGGGCATGCTCATCGGCGCCTATGCCATCGGCGCCAGCGATATGTATGTGTATATCCGGGCCGAGTATCCCCTGGCGGTGGAGCGGCTGAGCAAGGCCATCGAGCAGGCCCGCAGCCGCGGCCTGCTGGGGGAGAACATCCTGGGCACCGGCTTCTCCTGCGATTTGAACATCAAGATCGGCGCCGGGGCCTTCGTCTGCGGCGAGGAGACCGCCCTCATCGAGTCCATGGAGGGCAAGCGGGGCATGCCCCGGCTCAAGCCCCCCTTCCCCGCCCAGAGCGGGTACCTGGATGAGCCCTCCAACATCAACAACGTGGAGACCTTCGCCAACGTGGCCTGGATCATCCAGAACGGCGGCGCCGCCTTCGCCGCCATGGGCACCGAGAACTCCAAGGGCACCAAGGTCTTTGCCCTCACCGGCAAGGTCCAGCGGGGCGGCCTGGTGGAGGTGCCTATGGGCAACTCCCTGAAGGACGTCATCTTCGACATCGCCGGGGGCATCAAGGACGGCCGCACCTACAAAGCCGTGCAGATGGGCGGCCCCTCCGGCGGCTGTATCCCCGCCTCCCTGATGGACACCCCCATCGACTACAAGGCCCTCTCCGCCACCGGCGCCATCATGGGCTCCGGCGGCATGGTGGTCATGGACGACAGCACCTGCATGGTGAACATCGCCCGCTTCTTCCTGGACTTCACCGCCCGGGAGTCCTGCGGCAAGTGCGTCCCCTGCCGCATCGGCACCACCCGCATGAAGGAGATCCTGGACCGCATCTGCGAGGGCAAGGGCCAGGAAGGGGACATCGAGCTGCTGGAGGAGCTGTGCGTGAGCATCAAGGACGGCGCCCTCTGCGGCCTGGGGCAGACCGCCCCCAACCCCGTCCTCACCACCATCCGCTATTTCCGGGACGAGTACGAGGCCCACATCCGGGAGAAGAGATGTCCCGCCCACGAATGTTCCGCCCTGCTCACCATCTCCATCGACCCCGCCAAGTGCACCGGCTGCACCGTCTGCGCCCGGAAGTGCCCGGTGGAGTGCATCAGCGGGGAGCGGAAGGAGCCCCACGTCATTGACCAGAGCGCCTGTATCAAGTGCAAGCAGTGCGTCAGCTCCTGTAAGTTCGGCGCCATTGTGGTAGAGTAAGAAAGGAGGGGAACACCATGACACCGAGAATTAAAGTGATCATCAACGGGAAGGTCTGCTCCGGCCGGGCCGGCCAGACCATCCTGGACATCGCGGAGAACAACGGCATTGCGATCCCCAACCTCTGCCACAACGGGGAACTGAAACACTATGGCGGCTGCAGCCTCTGCGTGGTGGAGGCCGAGGGGAGCCCCAAGCTCCTGCGGGCCTGCTCCACCGTGGCCCAGGACGGCCAGGTGATCTATACCGAGTCTGAGCGGGTGGTGCGCACCCGGAAGACCAGCATCGAGCTGCTGATGAGCGACCACGACGGGGACTGCCGGGGCCCCTGCGTGCTGAAGTGCCCTGCCAGCGTCAACGCCCAGGGCTACGTCCAGGCCATCGCCCAGGGGGACGATAAGGAGGCTGTGCGCATCATCAAGGAGCGTCTGCCCATCCCCGCCTCCATCGGCCGGGTCTGCCCTCACCCCTGTGAGGGGGGCTGCCGGCGGCAGATGGTGGAGGAGCCCATCTCCATCGCCTACCTGAAGTACTTCGCGGCGGACCGGGTCATCGCCCAGGGCGGCTACCTGCCCCCCAAGGCGGCGGCCACCGGCAAGCGGGTGGGCATCATCGGCGGCGGCCCCGGCGGCCTCACCGCGGCCTATTACCTGTCCCTGAAGGGCCACCGGGTGACCATCGTGGACGCCATGCCCAAGATGGGCGGCATGCTCCGCTACGGCATCCCCGAGTACCGCCTGCCCAAGCGCGTCCTGGACGAGGAGATCGACGAGATCGCCTCCCTGGGCGTGGAGATGAAGAACAACTTCCGCATCGGCGTGGACGCCACTTTTGAGGAGTTCAAGAGCCACTACGACGCCGTGGTGGTGGCCATCGGCGCCTGGTCCAGCATGCCCATCGGCTGCCCCGGGGAGGACCTGGAGGGCGTCCTGGGCGGCATCGACTTCCTCCAGCGGGTGGCCCTGGGAGAGCGCCCGGAGATCGGCGACAAGGTGGCCATCGTGGGCGGCGGCAACACCGCCATGGACGCCTGCCGCACCGCCGTGCGCCTGGGCGCCAAGGAGGTCTACGTGGTCTACCGCCGCACCGAGGCGGAGATGCCCGCCGAGCAGCTGGAGATCGACGAGGCCCGGGAAGAGGGCGTCATCTATAAGTTCCTCACCAACCCCGCCGAGATCGTCGGCGAGAACGGCAAGGTGAAGGAGATGAAGCTCCAGATCATGGAGCTGGGCGAGCCCGACGAGAGCGGCCGCCGCCGCCCCGTGCCGGTGGAAGGGAAGTTCGAGACCCTCCCCGTCACCTGCGTCATCAGCGCCATCGGCCAGAAGGCCAACGTGGCCGGCTTTGAGGGCATCGAGCTCAACCGCAAGGGCATCATCGCCGCCGACGAGACCAGCTACCGCACCTCCGTGGAGGGGGTCTTCGCCGTGGGCGATGCCACCAACCAGGGGGCTTCCATCGCCATCGAGGCCATCGGCGAGGCCCGCCGCTGCGCCAAGGTGGTGGACCTGTACCTCCACGGGGTCCAGGTGCCCTACCAGAAGACGTACCTGTCGGTGAAGAATGTCTCTCCGGAGTATTTCGCCGACTACATCAAGCTGCCCCGGGCTAAGATGCCCACCCGGCCGGCGGAGGAGCGCAAGCACGACTTCCAGGAGATCAACCTGGGCTTTTCCGAGGCCCAGGCCCGGGCAGAGGCGGCCCGCTGCCTGGACTGTGGCTGCCACGACTTTGCCGAATGTAAGCTCATCCGCTGCGCCAACCTCTATGAGCTTCAGCCGGAGCGGATCCAGCGGCTCAAGGGCGACGGCGAAGGGAAGGTCCACCCCAGCTACAAGGAGAAGCGCCTGGTGGCCATCGAGCGGGACCAGGGCAAGTGCATCCTCTGCGGCCAGTGCGTCCGCCTCTGCGACGAGGTGGTGGGCAAGGGCCTGCTGGGCATGGTGGGCCGTGGGTTCGACACGGTGATCCGCCCCGAGTTCCAGACCAGCGACGCCATCCGGGAGTGCGTGGACTGCCTCAAGTGCGCCGAGGCCTGCCCCACCGGCGCCCTGCGCATCCGGGAGAACGAGATCGAAGAGTAACCAGCCCCATCCTTTGACAAAGACCGGTGCCCCCGGCATGGGAACGGAAGTTCCTGTGCCGGGGGCGTTTTTGGATCGGGAAAGAGGGCAGCGGCCAAAGATTTCCCCTTGCATTTTGTGGGAAATTCCTCTAAACTTTGGTTAGCTTAGACTAACAAAGGAGAGATTTCTATGTCCCGTGAAGACCGGGGTGACACCCCATTGGTTTGCCTGCAGGGAACCCCCTTCCGCCAAGGGGGGCCCAACCAGTACCACACGGAAACCGAGGGGGGAGCGGTAACCATCACAGAGTATAACGTCTTTCCTGGCATCTGGCTGGCCTTTCACGAGATTCGAGCCCTGTCCTTTTCTCCCCCGCCGGGCTACCCGGCGGGGCTATTGGAGATCTCCCACTGTCAGCTGGGCCGGCTGGAATACCAGGCGGGGGACCGATGCTTCTTCCTGGGGATAGGGGACCTGTCCCTCCACCGCAGCAGCTGCCAATCGCTGTTTCGTTGCCCTACCGGGCGGTACACGGGCCTCTCTGTGGTCATCGACCCGGCCTTGGCGCCCTGGTGCACCACCTGCCTGTTGGGGGATGTGGAGGTGGACCTAACAGCCCTCTGCCAACGGTTCTCCGGGGGAGATGTGCCCTTTGTCCTCCGGGCGACGCCCCGGTTGGAACACGTTTTCTCAGAGCTCTATGCCGCACCGGAGGCGCTGCGCAAGGGATACTTGAAGGTAAAGGTGCTGGAACTTCTGCTCTTTCTCTCCAGTCTGGATCCCAGTCAGGCGCCAGGGGAGGGGAACAGCTGCACCCGGGACCAGGTGGAACTGGTGGAGAAGGTCTTCGCCTTCCTGGGGACCCACCGGGACCAGCGCTACACGGCAGAACAGTTGGCAGCGGCCTTTCACGTCTCCCCGGAGCATCTCCGGCGGAGCGTGAAACGTGTTTATGGCAAGCCGCTTTACCAATGTGTCCGCAGTTATAAAATGGATCTGGCGGCCGTGGCGCTGCAGCGTTCGAACCGGACAGTCACCGACATTGCCGGCGAGTTTGGCTACGACAACAGCAGCAAATTCGCCGCTGCGTTTCGGGCGGCGTTGGGCTGCTCCCCGGCAGACTACCGCCGGAAGGCCCCCTCCGCCGGCCCCCCTGCCCCCTGGTTTGGAGCGAAAAACGAGTAGATTGGAGCGGTAACTCCCTTTGGGTGCGGCTATAATACATACCATCCTGTGTCCGGTATAGGGCACGTCTATTTTACCATAAAGTTAGCATAGACTAACTAACGAGGAGGTGCCTGCCATCAAGCGATACACAACGACCCTTCTCCTGGCGGTGGGACTGGTGTTTCTGTCTGTGATTTCCCTCTTTGTGGGGGTGATTGACCTGGACGTGCCCAGCCTGCTGTCTGGGAACTGGGACCAGTGGGAGATCTTCCTCCTCTCCCGGCTGCCCCGGCTGTTGGCCATCCTGTGCACCGGGGTGGGGATGAGCGTGGCGGGCCTGATCATGCAGCAGTTGTGCATGAATAAGTTCGTCTCCCCCACCACCGGGGCCACCATCTCCTCGGCCAAGTTCGGCATCCTGCTGGCCCTGCTGTTCATGCCCAACTCCACCCTGTGGAGCCGGGCCATCTTCGCCTTTGTGCTGGCCACCCTGGGCACCTGGGTCTTCGTGTGGTTTATCCAGCGAATCCAGTTTAAGGACGTGGTGATGGTCCCCTTGGTGGGCATCATGTTCGGCAACGTCATCGGAGGAATCACCAATTACCTGGCCTATCAGTATGAGATGACCCAGGCCCTGTCCACCTGGGAGGTGGGCCACTTTTCCCTGGTGGTCCAGGGGCGGTATGAGTTGGTGTACCTCGCCGTGCCCATGGTGATTTTGGCCTTCCTCTTCGCCAACCACTTCAACATTGTGGGCATGGGGAAGGACTTTTCCCGGAACCTGGGGGTCCCCTACAACCTGGTGCTCTTCGGCGGACTGACCATCGCGGCGATGATTACGGCTTCGGTGGTGGTTGTGGTGGGGGCCATCTCCTACATCGGCCTTATTGTACCCAACGTGGTGGCCATGTTCAAGGGGGACCGGATCCGGGGCACCCTGGTGGACACCGCCCTCTTTGGGGCCATCTTCGTCCTGGGCTGTGATGTGATCGCCCGGACGGTGATCGCCCCCTATGAGCTGCCCATCGAGCTGGTGGTGGGGATCCTGGGGAGTGTGATCTTCATCGCCCTGCTGCTCTACCGTTTGAACCACGGCCGGAAGGCCGTGCGTTTGGGACCGGCCCATAGCGGAGGGTGCGCCGCCCCCCTGGCCCAGAGGGAGAGAGGAGGGACGCCGTGAAACCTGCCTTGGTGCGCCGAACCAACACGCGGAAACTGGTCATCCTGGCGGGGTTGGTGCTCCTGGCTTCGGTGGCCTACTTGACGGTGGACATGAACCCCAAGTACCTCTCCTTTGCCATGGGGCTGCGGGTCCCCATGCTGCTGGTGATGTTGATCGCCGCCTTTGCCATCGGCGGGGCCTCCATTGTGTTCCAGTCCATCATCCACAACACCATCGTCACCCCTTGCCTGTTGGGGATGAACTCCCTGTATACGCTCATCCACACGGTGGTGGTCTTTTTGGCCGGGTCAGGGAGCATTCTGGCCACCAATGCCAACGCGGCCTTTGCGGTGGACCTGGGGATCATGGGGGTGACGGCCACGGTGATCTACAGCTACCTCTTTCAGAAGACCAAGTACAACGTGCTCTACGTGCTGCTCATCGGGACGGTGCTCACCTCCTTTTTCGGCAGCATCCAGTCCACCCTGACCCGGGTGATGGATCCCAACGAGTACGATTCCCTGCTCTCCACCTTGGTGGCCAGCTTCAGCAACGTCAACGGGGAGATCATCGTATTTGCCCTAGTGGTGCTGGCGGCGATCCTGTTCTTCCTCCGCCGGGACCTGGCCCTGCTGGATGTGCTCACCCTGGGCAAGGAGCAGGCCATCAACCTGGGGGTGGATTATGACCGGAGCCTCCGCCGGCTGCTGCTGGGGGTCACCCTGGCCATCGCTGTGGCCACGGCGGTGGTGGGGCCCATCTCCTTCATGGGGCTTATCGTGGCCAACCTCTCCCGGCAGCTGCTGAGAACCTATCGCCACACCCAACTGGTGGCGGGGTCGGTGCTCTTCGGGATGGTCATCCTGGTGGCGGGGCAGCTCCTGGTGGAGCATGTGTACCACTACGCCATCCCCATCAGCGTATTCATCACCGTGGGGGGCGGCATCTATTTCCTCTATCTGCTGCTGACCAGAAGGAGTGTGTAAGCCATGCATGTCTCAGACCTCACCAAGCAATACGACGGCAAACGGGTGGTGGACGGGGTGACCTTTGCCATCCCCAAGGGGAAGGTCCTCTCCCTCATCGGTCCCAACGGGGCGGGGAAGTCCACGGTGATGGGGATGCTGTCCCGGCTCATCGCCCGGGACAGCGGCCTGGTGGATTTTGCCGGGCGGGACATTGCCCAATGGAAGAGCAAGGAGCTGGCCAAGCGCCTGGCCATCCTCACCCAGAGCAACCACATCGAGATGAAGCTCACCGTCCGGGAGCTGGTGACCTTCGGCCGCTTCCCTTACTCCGGCAGCCGGGTCACCCAGGAGGACCAAGCCATCATCGACCAGGCCATCGCCTACATGGAACTGGAGGACTTTCAGGACCGCTTCCTGGACGAGCTCTCCGGCGGCCAGCGCCAGCGGGCCATGATCGCCATGGTCATCGCCCAGGACACGGAATATGTCCTGCTGGATGAGCCCACCAACAACCTGGACATCTACCATGCCACCAACATGATGAAGATCGTCCGCCGCCTGTGCGATGAGCTGGGCAAGACGGTGATCCTGGTCCTCCACGAGATCAATTACGCGGCCTTCTATTCCGACTACATCTGCGCCTTTGTAGATGGGAAGATCGCGCAATTCGGCACAGTAAAGGAGGTGATCACCCGGGAAAACCTAGCCCGGATCTACCATGTGGACTTCGAGATCCTGGAGATCCAGGGCAAGCCCCTGTCCATCTACTACTGACCGCCCCATCCACGGGAACCACAACACAGAAAAGGAGCTTTCCATGAGAAAAATCATCCCTTTGATCCTCTCGCTGGCCCTGGTGCTGGCCCTGGCCGCCTGCGGCAGCAACGACACCACCAGCGAGGCCACCACCGGAACCACAGCGGCGGAGGATACCTCCACCCCCACAGAGGTCACCATCACCAGCCTGAACGGCAACGGGGACCCCACGGACCTCACCGTCCCCTATGACCCCCAGCGCATCGCCATCCTGGACATGGCCAGCCTGGACATCCTGGATGCCCTGGGCCTGGGGGACCGGGTGGTGGGCACTGCCTCCACCAGCCTGGACTACCTCCAGCGCTACATCAACGACGAAGTGGAGAACCTGGGCACCATCAAGGAGGCGGACCTGGAAGCCGTCATGGCCTGTGAGCCTGATGTGATCTTCATCGGTGGCCGCCTGGCCAGTTCCTACGATTCCCTCAGCGAGATCGCCCCGGTGGTCTACCTGGCCACCGACACCGAAACCGGCGTGGTGGCCAGCGTGGAGAAGAACGCCCGGACCATCGCCTCCCTCTTCGGCCTGGAGGATCAGGTAGACCAGCTGATGGAGGGGTTTGACAGCCGCATCCAGGCCCTGGCTGGGGCGGCAGAGGGCCACACCGCCATTGTGGGCCTGGTGACCAGCGGCAGCTTCAACGTCTTGGGCAATGACGGCCGGTGCTCCATCATCGGCCGGGAGGTGGGTTACGAGAACATCGGCGTGGACGCGGAGATCGACACCTCCACCCACGGCAACGAGGCCTCCTTCGAGTTCATCGTGGAGAAGGACCCAGAATATATCTTCGTGCTGGACCGGGACGCTGCCATCCAGACAGAGGGGGCCCAACTGGCCCAGGAGGTCATGGAGAATGACCTGGTCAAGGGAACCCAGGCCTATCAGAATGGGAACATCGTCTACCTGGCCCACCCTGCTGTGTGGTACACGGCGGAAGGGGGGATCACGGCCCTGGACCTGATGCTGCAGGACCTGGAGAGCGAGTTGCTGGAGGAGTAATCCCGGCAGGGGAGAAGGGGGGCCGTTTCTTGCGGTTTGCTGTGTCTGCTGGGGACCTTTGCGCATCCTAACCGAAAAACAGTACACCAATCTTCCCGCAGCCGGTGCAGCCCAGGAACGCGCTGCCTCCCATGGCCCCTGTCCGGGGAAGGATGGCAAAGCCAGGCCCGTTTGGGGCCTGGCTTTGCTGTTTGACAGAGCGGGATCCGCAGCGGCTGGGGCCGTCTCTGTAAATTTACCGAAATTTACAAAGAAACGGGGCCGCATATCCTGTTTGCTTTTGGCCATGATAAGCACCAGAACGACGCAAGTTCGTTCTTGGAAAAGAAAGCATTCCTCATTTCACAGGAAACAGAAGGAGAAAAAAGATATGGCAAGCAACAAGTCTTCCAACAGCAACAAGATCATGGTTCCCCAGGCCCGCGCCGCAATGAACAAGTTCAAGATGGAAGCGGCCAACGAGGTGGGTGTGGATCTGAAGAAGGGCTACAACGGCTCTCTGACCACCAAGGAGGCCGGCTCCATCGGCGGGCAGATGGTCAAGAAGATGATCCAGTCCTACGAGCAGGGGATGTCCAGCCAGGAGTAATCCCTCCCAGGCGGGTTCCTTGACAGGGATCGTCCCCGGGTGCGGCAGCCGCCGCGCCCGGGGACGCTGTTTTTTTGTGTTCGGAAGCGTTGTGTTTTTCGACACCGCCCCCTATAATAGGGGTACCAAACACAAAGGAGATGCCTGCTATGTCGAACATTTGGCACGATATCAGCCCCGACCGCATCCAACCGGAGGATTTCGTGGCCGTCATCGAGATCCCCAAAGGCAGCAAGAAGAAGTACGAGCTGGACAAGGAGACGGGCCTCATCATCCTGGACCGGGTGCTCTACACCTCCACCCACTACCCCGCCAACTACGGCTTCATCCCCCGGACCTACGGCGACGACGGGGACCCCCTGGACGTGCTGGTGGTGTGCTCGGAGTCCATCGACCCCATGACCCTGGTGCGCTGTTACCCCATTGGATACATCTCCATGCTGGACGGGGGAAAGAACGACGAGAAGATCATCGCCATCCCCTTCTCCGACCCCACCTACAACAACGTCCAGGACCTGATGGACCTGCCCCCCCACCTCTTTGACGAGATGGCCCACTTCTTCTCCGTCTACAAGGCCCTGGAGGGCAAGGAGACCGTGGCCAAGGACGTCAACGACCGGGCCGCCGCTGTGGAGGTCATCCGCAAGGCCATGGAGCACTATGCCGAGTGCTTTCTAGGCGGACCCAAGGCCAAGGAGGAACTGAAAAAGTCGCCGGCGTGGTCCGGCGGTGAGGAGGAGCCGATGTAACCCCCGCCGTCCGCTGGCCTGACAGAGATCCCGGACAACGTAAATCCGCCCCTGAGGAGGTCTCCCAGGGGCGGATTTTTGTGGGAACGCTGGAAAAAGGCAAGCCCCTTGGGAATCCCAAGGGGCTTGCGGGGTGTACCGGTTCAGCAAGGGGGCTGAACGAGGTACGGGGGGTGGGGTGGATTAGTAGATCACAGCCACCACGTCATCGCCGTCCAGAACGACGTGGATCCAAGTGTTAGGCTGGATATCGGCGATACTGTCAGCACGTTCGGAAACCGGGATAAAGACAGTGTCGCTCGTAACGAAACGATCAATGTTGTTCAGCTCCAAAACATTGTTGTACAGTGCGCCAGTGACCTGTACAAACTGAGCAGGCCAGTACTCCTTGATATCGATCAAAGTGCCATCTTCCACGATCAGGCGAACGATGTCGTTCTCGTCCAGGACGGAATACAGACGATCGAGGTCGGGGTCGTTTTCAAAAGCATAGGCCTTTGTAGTCAGAGTGGTTTTTTCTCCGTCAGCCAGAATCACGTCCACGGTCAGGATATGATTCCCGTCTTCATTGGTAGTACGAATCGGATCGCCGTCCACGTAAGCATAGACCAGGGTCTCATCAGGATCATTAGCTACAGCCACATAGGCCAGGTCAACCCAATTGTTGCCACCCTTGACATTAGCGCCGGTGAAAGCCCACATGATTTCGCTCTCAGTGTTGTTATCCAAGTCAGAACCCTTAACCACGCTGTATTCATCCATCATGTAGTTATACACAAATACAACAGCATCATCTTCGATGTAGTATCTGTCTCCGTTGGTGAGAGGACGGGATTCATAACCATAGAAGTAATTCTGAGAATCCTTCACAAACATGTCAGGAACGCCGGTGTTGACAGCATTCCAGTCACCCACAGCAGGGACCCAATGACGAGTTACGTTGTAATAATAGGTTCCAATAGGAGTATTTGCGGGAACACCAATGGCTCCGTCAGTATTTTCTGCAATCTGAGTAGCCGTTACAGTATCGTCGCTGGTGTCAAGAGTACCCTTATCATCGTATACGTAGTTGCCATAATAAATGGTAGTGGAGGGCACACTGTTAATATTCAGGGACAGATTGTATGCTGCGCCTGTAGTAGGATCAACACTCACAACATCATAAGTCCAATACCCCTCTGTTCTAATGATATACTCCATATCATCATTCAGAGTAGCCCCGGTCTTGTAAGCCTGTTGTACGTCGAAATTGGTAACATCAGGACCCCAGTTATTGTCCTCGGTACCACCGGGAACAGCAATCAGCTCGTAGTCGCCGTCCAAGTTTACACGGTAGGTGTACAGAGAGCCAACTTCGGGAGCAATCCGGCTGTTGTTGTCATAGGCAACATAGACATCCACGCGCTTGGTGCTGCCATCGGTGAACAGCAGATCGGTTTCCCAGACCTTGTCAGCGCCATGAGAGTTGGCGGCAGTCTTAGTAACTACAACATACTCATCCGTTACAGGTGCAATGCTGTTACCATCCACAACAAACAGGTAACCATTCACTTCAACAAAGTTGTAGGTATCTTTCAGGGAAATGGACTCGATGGGCACCACGGTATCCAGCAACTTAGCATTGTACTCCGTACCGGAGAAGGTAACCATACGGTCAGCAGAGTTCAGTTTGTCCGCAGTACCAGTCTGAACGTCCAGGACTGTATAGGTGTCCACGCCAGTAGCAGTATACTGAGAGGGAACAGCCATCACGTAACCGTTACGGGCCACAGTACCGTTAACGATCACGTCAGTATACTCAACTTCGTTGACTGCATTGTCGTTTCTCAGGTTCAGAGAGTTGAAGAGGGCGATATCCTGGTGGCCGTTGCCTCTGGTATAGCCAACAGCTCCCTGGTTATCGACGGTCATAGCTGCGTCGCTGGGATCGATCCAGCGGGTGTTAAACTCAGTGTCATAGACACTAGTAGTCTTCAGCACCACATAAGGATAAACCACGATGACATCGATGTCACCGCCGCCGTCCTGGTCGATGCCAGCGAAGGTGTACTGGTCATAAGCGGTGTGTCTGGCGCCGGCACCGGGGATGCCCCAGAAGCCCTGCTCACCATACTGGTTGTAACCGCAGGCGATGGTCCAGAAGTTGTCCCAATCCTTAGCAGTGTTGTCCAGACGATAGGTAGTACCGTTCACGTCGATGGAGTTGAAATGGTCGTTGTCAGTACCGCTGATGTCACCGATGGTAGCTTCCACCACAACGCCGCCCTTATCGGTACGGATCATCATGGCTTCATCATCCTTGGCCAGAACCTTGACGGTCTGTGCAAACAGAGCGGAGTAATCAGCAGTAGAGGTATAATCCTTACCGTCGACAGTGTAAGTGTACTCCTCGGTGTCCACGTTGTAGTCGATGGCGGTCATGATACCGGTGACAGTAGCAGCACCATACACCTTGTCCAGCAGGGTGGTGCTCTGGAACTCGATAGCACCGGTGCTGTCGGTCAGGTAGACCACGGTCTTGGCCTGGAGGGCGTTCCAGATCATCTGGGCAGCGTTGTCACGGCTCAGGGGAGCGGACATGTCGATGGTCTCGATGCCTGCATACAGGCCGGCAGCCACAGCGTCGGTGTTGACGTTGA